>FLOH01000280.1_pt1 | contig 126240 bp, 105 predicted proteins | sample 756751 | NCBI WGS metagenome assembly FLOH01 (sample SAMEA4026879, study PRJEB14308) | marine metagenome | biome: coastal water; material: water | depth 74 m
CAATTATATTTTTAACGGCAAAAGCTGATGTGGATAGTATAATTAAGGGGTTTGAAACCGGGGGCCAAGACTATATTACAAAACCTTTTAATGCAGCTGAACTACTTGCACGAGTAAATAATCATTTACTAATTAAACGACAAAGAGAAAGCTTAAAAGATATAAATAGTCATCTGGAATACCTTGTTAAAGAGCGAACACATGAACTTGAAACTGCTAACCATCAACTAAGCATACTTGATCAGGCAAAAAGTAACTTTCTATCAGTTATTAGTCATGAAATACGTACTCCACTAAATGGCGTTATAGGCTTAACAGAGTTGTTGAATCAAACTAATATCAATAAGGATCAAAAAGAATATCTTACATATTTAAAAGACGTTTCGAAAAGATTAGTGAGATTTAGTGATACCGCGTTACTAATAACTACCTTAAAAATAGACAAGTATCTTCCGGAGAAATTACCAGTTTCGTTAAATAACCTTATTAATGACTCACTAAAGGATTACAAGAATAATGGTATCAGCTCAGAATTACAAATTATTACTGATCTGCCAGCCGATGATTTGCTTGTAAAAGTTGATTCTGATTTATTAAAAACCTGTTTTTTAATGATTATTGAGAACTCTGATAAATTCAGCAATGGTGATGCAAGACTAAACATATCATTGGATATTAATAAGAAAGATGTATCAATTATATTTAGAGACAATGGCCCTGGGTTTTCCAAAACGGCATTGGAAAGTTTATTTGAACTTTTTTCATCAGGCGATATTCTTCATTCTGAAGGTACTGGTTTAGGATTGGCAGCTGCAAAATTAATACTGGATGCCCATGAAGCTAAAATTGATGTCAAAAATTTAGAAACAAAAGGGGCGCAGGTAACCATTAAGCTAAAATATATTTCAAGAAAGGACTTTTTAAACAAGTAAAGTGAAATTGCAGTTATTTTAAAAAGTCAATTCCTAAACAACTACTTTCCCCTCCCCTGCAGGACAATTAAAACAGTATAAATCAATATCTTGAAATCCATTGCAATCGACATATTCTCAAGATATAATATGTCGTAACGTAGTCTTTCAACCATTTCGTCAATATCTGATGCGTAGCCAAATTTAACTTGCCCCCACGATGTTATGCCAGGTTTTATCTTCATCAATAATCTATAGGGTGGAGCCTTTTTCACAATCTGATCAATATAATATCTGCGTTCAGGTCTGGGCCCTACTAACGACATTTCACCTTTAAGTACAGTGTAAAACTGAGGAATTTCGTCCAATCTAACCTTACGAATATACTTTCCAAAAGGTGTTATACGTGGATCCTCATCAGATGACAATTGTGGACCATCATTTTCAGCATCGTCATACATCGATCTAAACTTATGCATCATAAAAGGTACACCTCGCTTACCGATTCTTTCCTGCGAAAATAATATTGGCCCTTTTGATGACATCTTTACCCCTATGGCTGTAAAAATATATACCGGGAGTAATAATATCATCGCAACCAGTGATACAAGAATATCAATTACCCTTTTAATTGTTTGTTGCCAGGCTGGCATTAAATCAGGAGATATTTCAATAAGAGGTGTATGAAAAATACCTGATACTTTTACAGATCCAAAAATAATATCTTGCATTAATGGGATTACTTTAATAAGTACATTAGTTGTTTCAAGTTCCGTTATTATTCTCTCAACTGTGTCAATTTCCGACCTTTCAATGGCAATTATAACCTCCTCAATTTGATAATCCTGAATAACCTTATTTAAGTCTTTATATGCGCCAAGATGTGGAATAAATTGTTCAATTTTAAAAAATCTAAAATCATGAACATTTACAAAACCAACAAACTTATTACCCGATGATAGTTCTTGTTTGGAGATATCATTATATACTTTCATTGCGTTTCCGTTACTACCCACAATAACAGTATTAAAGCCAATTTTACCAGAGTGTATTTTGCGTACAGTAGCAGTGGTAATAATTAATCGGAAGCTATATGTAAGTAGGAATTGGAAGGAAAATAGAGTTACAAACGACTGATAATATGATTTATATGTGAGTATCACATCATCAAGAATTAAAACGAAGAAAATAATAGTGACACCAATTATTGTAACGAAAAAGGTTTGCCCTAACTCTTTCAACCTCGCTTTTCTGTAAATACGACGGTACGATCCAATAACTATGTATAATGCCAGCCAAAACACGGGAACCAGAAATAAGCCTAACCATAGTTTATTGTCGGCCCAAATTGTTTCGATGTGTGAAAAAACACTGTTGTCCTCGGTATATTTACGATAGACATAAAATAGACTCCACGCAATTGCTGCTGCCAACCAGTCGAAAAACACATATTTAGTAACCTGTAACCGTCTATTCATAACTAATTACCTATACACTATTTTTATATTATCAATTAATAATTTGGTACTTGTTAAATCGCTTTCCAAACCTGCTCTAAAGATTACCTTATAATCGTATGCCAATGGAGCTAGAGATAAATTAGACCCTAAATTGATATATATTTTCTTCCACTCACCATCGGTATGATTTAATATAAGCAAATCCTTTTCATCTAGCCCATATTGATCACGAATCCAAAGCCCAACTTGTAGATAATTGTTGGTTTTAAAATTCAGCTCCAGCAATATTATTGTGCCGGCAGTTTGCATGTCAAAACTATTATATGAAGTCCCCAGCCACTGACTTCTTTCTGTTGTTAAATTTATTTCGCCTGAATACCTCGAATTTGGACTTAGAAAGGCAATGGGATTATTTTCTGGTTCTGTTCGTTGGATTATTGTATCATTATAGTTTTCAAACGAAATACTTGATTGTTCAAAACCCTCTAACCATGCAAATTTAGTGTCAGAATAGTATGTTGTAGTTAAAGTTCCAAGAGATTGAGTAGTACCTGGAATAAAATCGAAATCCTCAAAAATTATTGGTTTGTAAAAAGGATATGGAACTCTTGTACTAGATATCCCATTTAGTTTAATACCCGGCCTTATCTCAAGTTTATGTTTACCAGATGCTAGTATAGGAATAGGCTCATAATCCTGTATGGGCAATTCAAATACTCCTACTAATCCATCATCGAGGTAAACCCAAACATCTATAATATCTTCTGAATTAGTTCCTTCATCGGGATAATAAGTGTTGAGATTAATATCATCAATACTTATATAAGCAGGAATTGTTTCATCGCCTTTAAACTTGTAGCATCCACTTACAACAAAAACACTTAGCAATATAACAACCGAAAAATTGTAAACTTTTAAACCTCTTCTCAACATTTAGTTTCTTATGTTTTTTATAACGGGTAATTGTGTTTGATATTGTTATAAAAACAATTTTTTAAGAACTGGCCGTGGAGTTACCTATTTCATTCATAATCATGTGTGCAACGTTTAATGCATTGTATCCATCTTCAATTGTTACAGTTGGCGTTGAGTTACTTTCAACCGAATTCAGAAAGCTCTTTAACTCCTCAACAATTGCATTAATATTAGTAACCTTTGGTTTATCAAAAAAGATTCTGCGTTTCTTCTTGTTAGGTCCCAAATCAATAATCATTGCCATTGGATCATCAGGTTCACTATCTAATTCTTCCATCTTAACTATTTCCGAAACTTTTTCAAGAAAATCAACTGTAATGTACGCATCACGTTGGAAAAATCTAATCTTACGCATATTTTTTAATGATATCCTACTTGCTGTAAGATTTGCAACGGCACCATTTTTAAATTCAAGGCGTGCATTTGCAATATCAGGAGTATCACTAACTACATTAACCCCGCTGGCACTAACCTTTGTTACCTCCGAACCAACGGCTTTAAGTATAATATCAATATCATGAATCATCAAATCCAATACAACCGGAACATCGGTACCCCTCGGATTAAAATGAGCTAACCTGTGGGATTCTATAAACATTGGGTTTTTTAAGGCATGACTGGCAGCAATAAATGCAGGATTAAATCTTTCAACATGTCCAACCTGAACCTTTACATTTTTGCTTTTTGCCAATTCAATTAATTCGCGGGCCTCTTCGGGTGTAGTAACAATAGGCTTTTCGATAAAAACATGCTTATGATTTTCGATAGCACTTTTTGCACACGAAAAATGAGATATTGTGGGAGTAACAATATCTACTACATCAACAGCACCTATCAATTTATCAATGTTGCTATATCCTTTAACTCCATATTCTTCCTCAACTACCTTAAGTGCTTTTTCATCTGTATCATAAAAGCCAACAAGCTCGTAACCGTCAATCTCTTTGATGCACTTTAAGTGAATTTTTCCTAAATGGCCAACGCCCAATACTCCGATTTTCAACATGATTTAAAAATTTTGACAAAAGTAATTTTTTCTTGCAGTCAATATTCCTATTTTCGCACAAATTAATCAATAATATACATGGTAGATTCATATCGTCATAAGGGGATGCGTAAAAAGCTTGTTGAAAGCATACGAAGGAAAGGAATTACGAACGAGAATGTACTTGAAGCTATTAATAAAATTCCCAGGCATATTTTTTTAGATTCTTCATTTCTTGAATTTGCGTATGACGACAAACCGTTTCCAATCGGATCAGGACAAACTATCTCTCAACCATATACTGTTGCATTTCAAACTGAAATATTAGATGTGTCAAAAGGACATAAAGTATTGGAAATAGGATCAGGATCGGGTTATCAGGCATGTGTGCTTGAGGAATTAGGAGCCAAAGTATTTAGTATTGAGCGACAGCGTAAACTTTTTCATAAAACAAAAGAATTCATTGCAAATCTTGGATACAAAATTAAATTCTTCTATGGAGACGGAAACAAAGGGGTGCCTTCTTTTGCGCCATACGACCGAATATTAATAACTGCTGCTGCTCCTGATATATCTGATGATCTGATTCAACAACTTAAACCGGGAGGAAAACTTGTAGTTCCCTTGGGAAGTGGTGATATCCAAACCATGCTTAGGATAACGAAAACAGCTGATAATAAACTTATTGAGGAACGTTTCGGCGATTTTAGATTTGTTCCATTGTTAAAGGATAAGGCTGACGATTAATCTATGCCCAACCGTTTTTTTGCAACCTCATGATCGAAATTTGACTTTTTAAATGGATGAGCTTCGGTATTGAAAATGTGTTCATCAAGATATGTGGTATTGCTACCATGTGAAAAGGTTAGGTAAAGATATTTAAGAGTTTCTGCGAAGAAAAATGTAGGCATATAATCTCTCTGTTCTTTCGTAACTACATTTTTTACTGATGTATACGCAATATCAGTTCTGCAATAGCGCATAATATCATTCCAATATTTCATGTTCATATCAAAATATTCTTTATTCCCGGTGATATGGTACAAATAATATGCTGATTCAATTATCTCAGGATTTAAATCATAAACCGGATATCCTGATGTATCTTTTCTAAAATCATATACTGTTGGCTCTAAACCATATCGGTTCCAAACCCAATTCCATGTACTCTGAAGTTCAATGGCTCTCGTGGTATCTCCCGATAGTGCTAAAATAGCGGGAAAAAACGCATCATATAATGTAATAACCGAGGATACCGGTTTACCAGTATCCATATTAACTCTGCTATACCATAGTTTACCATTATATTCTTCGGCAATATAAGTATTTATAGTGTTTATACTATTATCCCAAACCTCGCCTAGCTGCCGATCATTAAACATAAGATAACTCTTATAAAGATATTCATAATAAGAATCCACCCCAGCACAAATATGACTTTGCTTGCTAACCCATTCCCCGGTTTCAACATCAATAACATCACCTATCAAACCAAGTTCAGAACGGCGATTATAAATTGCCATTGTGGCCTTTTTACCTGCCTGATAATATTTTGGATCACTTGTATAATAACTAAGAATACCCATTTCGAATGTGTATGTAGCAGCCTCTGCCACATTAACGGTATCACCTGTGGCTTCTCCAGTGCTTAGGTTTATCCAGTATGTTGGAATTCCTGTTTTTGTATTGAAGGCAGGTAGCATTCTATCGGCAAAATCTCTGGCTTTATCAAGTACTTTTTGATTTGCAGATAATTCGTACATTGCAAGCAAGCCACCTAATATCCTGATATTTACCTCAAATACTTTCACATTAATATTCTTGTCAAAATCCAACGAGTCAACAACATATGCTTCAATTTTCGCGGCTTCATCGGCAAATCCCATGAGTTCCAGTGTGCTGTAAGCATCAATAGGAGAAATATAAAGTGGCTCATTATACCAGTCGGAATATGTTTTCGAAAGCGGTTTTAAAGCATCATGTCCCCAAGCATATTTTGTGTATGCCTGCCATGAACGAAGAGTTTCGGTGGCAACCTGATTAACCAATGAATCAGCTATACCAATACTAGGTTTTGATGTATCGATGGTGCTTTCAATAGTATGATTTTCACAAGATAAAATGAAACATGATATAAAGCTAAATGCAAATATTATTTTCTTCATAATAAATGTTTTTGTTGGCTTGCTAAAATACAATATTGGGCAGTTAATAATGCATATTATTTTAACAAGTGGATAAAAAAAAAGTCCTCTGAGACCAAAGGACTTTTGTCGGAGTGACAAGACTTGAACTTGCGACCTCTTGACCCCCAGTCAAGCACGCTACCAACTGCGCCACACCCCGATTTTTAGGAGGACAAAAATAATGTATTTTGATCAACAACACTCCAAGCTATTCATATTTTTTAGTTTGTATATTTGTGTTAATTATTTATACCAAGACATAATGTCATTATATTAATCAAATCACTGAATTAAGTATCTTGGCATTTTTATTGACATTACATATCAAAAATAATCTATAAATCAATTATAAATGGAAAAAACTAAATGCCTGATAATAGGCTCTGGCCCTGCCGGATATACTGCCGCTATTTACGCTGCACGTGCTGATTTAAAACCTGTAATGTATGAAGGAATGCAACCTGGCGGACAATTAACAACCACCACTGAGGTTGACAATTTCCCCGGATACCCTGATGGTGTCGATGGGCCTACATTGATGGAAGACCTAAAAAAACAAGCCGAACGTTTTGGAACTGATACCAGATGGGGTATGGTTACTAATGTAGACACAACCCAACGTCCTTTCAAAGTAGATATTGATGATGGAAATCAGATTATGGCCGAAACAATTATTATCGCGACCGGAGCAACTGCCCAGTATCTGGGATTAGAGTCTGAAGAACGATTTAAGGGTGGCGGTGTATCTGCATGCGCAACTTGCGATGGATTTTTCTATAAAGGCAGGGATGTTGCAGTAGTTGGCGGTGGTGATACTGCGGCTGAAGAAGCTACTTATCTTGCCAATATTGTAAATAAAGTTTACCTGATCCATAGGCGTGATGAACTGAGGGCTTCAAAGGCCATGGTAAACCGTGTACTTAAAACTTCAAATATTGAAATTTTGTGGGATACAGAGGTTAAGGAAATTGTTGGAACTGAACAGGGTTTTACCAAAGCTCTTGATGGAGCCATCGTTTTCAATAAGAAAACAGGGGAAGAACGTAAAATTGATATTGAGGGTTTCTTTGTAGCAATAGGCCATACCCCGAACACAGAACTCTTTAAAGGCAAACTCGATATGGACGAAACAGGATATCTTATAACAAAGCCTGATTCAACCGCAACAAATATCCCTGGTATTTTTGCTGCCGGCGATGTTCAGGATAAGCATTACAGACAAGCTATTACGGCAGCCGGTACAGGTTGTATGGCAGCTATTGAATCTGAAAGATTCTTAGGAGAACAATAAAAACTTCCTCACCACAATGGCAAGGAAGTTAAGTACCCAATTAACTATCAGGCTACAAAAAATTATGAAGAAAGGTCGTTATTATCCGACCCTTCTTTATAATTATTAATTTTTATTTGGCTGAAATATTTACTGTTGTAGAAACTGTGAAACTTTCGCCTAAATGATCACCTGATTTTATATTTCCGGTAATATTAAAGGTCCATGAGCCACCCAATTTTGGAAAATAGGTAGTGAAAGTGAAAGGATTACCTTTGGTTAACAATGCACCGCTACCAGGAAACTCATCATTTCCAGCACCACCAGGATAAATAACGTTAACTTTTATCATTTCCCAATCATCAGTTGTGCAGGTAATGTAAAAATCGAGAACCTCTACTGCACCAGCATTTACAGTAAAATAAGTAGCCGAAAAGCCAGGTACATATGCCGCTGGTGGTGGAGTAACCACTACCTCTTCCTTTTTGCAAGATGTTCCATAAACCATGATTAGGCTGAATAGAACTACACCTAGTACTTTTAATAAATTTTTAGTATTCATAATTTTAAGTTTTATGTCTGCAATAGCAAACGGGTTAAAAATTAATTTCAAAAATACATGTGGGAATATCTTTTTTGAAAGAGCAATGAATATGCGCTTACTATTTTTTACTATTCGTATGAATAAAATGAATATTCGTTAGAATATCAACTAACCATAACTGTTGAGTTCTATGTCAAAAAAAAGAAAATTGATTGGACAAAAACCCCTTAAGTAGTAATACTTAGGTTGGTTACAACTTCGACATAAGTTGAAGGAATGCATCTTTTTTTCGAGATGAAACAGGGATTCGTGAAGAATCGTTCATAATTATTGTGCCACCTAGTCCCTTCTCATAGTGATCAATATATTTTAAATTAACAAGATGGGATTGGTGAGTCCGAAAAAAACCACATCCTAATAGCATTTCTTCTATATCTTTTAAGGTTTTTGAAATCACAAGTTTTTTCCGGTTTAAGATATTTACTTCAGTATAGTTTTTATCTGCCATACACGAAACTATCTCTTCCACTTTAACAATATAAATTGATTCCTGAGTATTAAGCACTAGTCTCTTATCACTTCGATCATCAGATTGGTTATAAGATAAAGTGTCGAGTTTATTCTTTAAGTCACTTTCTCTCGGACGAGCTAATTCAGCTTTTTCAACTGCTGCAATAAGCTCATTTGTATTTATTGGTTTTACAATATAATCCAAGGCACTTTGTCTAATAGCCTGGATTGCATATTCCTCATGAGCTGTTATAAACACAAAGTGAAAGTTTAGATGCCTTACTTTTTTAAGTAAATTAAACCCTGTTCCATCGGGCATTCTAATATCCAGAAGAACTAAATCGGGGTTTAATTTATTAATAATCTTTACTCCCTCCGACACACTTTCAGCTTCTCCAATAATTTCAATTGATTTACAGTATAGCTCAAGTATATTTTTAACAACTTGTCGAGCATTAGGTTCATCATCAATCACTACAGTTCTAATCATATTTCTGTAATTTATTTCAAATTATTCTAATTTATCAAACATCGATATTTTAGTTGGAAGATTAAATCTTACCAAGGTTCCGGTTACATCACCGCTTTTATCCTTAAGCTCTTTTATATCAAAAATAGCAAAAAAGCCATATTGTTTACCAAGTATTTTTATCCTTTCGCGAGTTATTTCTAATGCAGATGATTTATGATCAACTTTTGGTATAGCTTTTTCCTTGGCCTTGGTTAACCCAATACCATTATCCTCAACTTCAAAAAGTAACTCGTTACCACTATATTTAAAACTGATATCAATTTTTCCGCTGCCTTCTTTGTAGAATAACCCATGTTCGAGAGCATTTTCAATCATAGGCTGTGCTAACATAGGAGGAATCATCACTAACTCCGTATCTAAATCCGGGTCAATATAAATATTATATGTAAATTTATCGGGATATCTTAATGATTGTAACTTCAAATAGAGATTAAGGGTTTCAATTTCTTTGCCAATGGGTATAAATTCCGACTTACTATTATTAAGTATCAATCGAAACAAATGTGCAAAATCTGATAAATAATTCCCTGCTTCTTTAGGATTATGGAGAAAAATAAAATTTTGAATGGCGAGTAGAGAGTTATACATAAAATGCGGATTCATTTGTAGTCTAAATAAGCGTTGTTGCAATTCTATATTTCTGTTTTTTTGTTTTAAATCGAACTCCCGTTGCTTTATAAAAAGGAAAAGTAGTACAGAAAAAATAACAATTATTGAGCTTATAAACCACCAGGTTAAATAATAGGGTTTCTCAATTTTAAACCAAACTTCAGAAGTACTAACTGACCACAGATCTTTTCTATTTCCAATTCTATATTTTAATTTGTAAGTGCCCGGTGGAACAGCAGCGTACCTAACTGTGCGCTGTTCGTTACTAATATCCACCCATCTTTCATCATAGCCTTCAAGCATACATTGGTAAGAATAACGACCCGGATTCACAATATCACTACTTAATAACTCAACAGTAAAAACATTTTTATCAGATTCGAGAATGATTCTTTCTTCTTCATTTAAATCATGACTTACAATATGATCAAATACATATAACCTACCAAAGTAGGGCACTGGAATTTCATCGTTTTCAACAATATCTGATGGATTAAATATATTAAATCCATTATTACACCCGAAGATCAGTGAGCCATCAAATAACTTCAATCCCGCACTTGTAAATGAATTACTAAGTAAGCCATCTTGTTTTACATAATGAATAAATTTTAGTTCTTCAGGTTTAAACCTAAATAACCCATCTGTTTTTGCTCCTACCCATATGTCACCAGAGTTATCTGCCACAACACTTGCTAACTCTGTTGTTGTAAGGCCATTTGCATATCCATAAGAAATAAAGGAATCATTCTCGGGAATGTATTTTTGAAGCTTATCATTAATAAACCAGATGGTACCATTATTATCTAAGGTAATATCGTTTACATTATTAGATGATAACCCATGGGTATTTTCGGAGTCGCTGAAATAGCTAACACCAGAATCTATTTCCGGAAAATATCTGTGTAAACCGCAATCGGTTGTGCCAAACCAGATAGAACCTTGAGAATCCGATAAAAGTTTTGTAATTAATCTTGAACACTCCGTTCTCTTGAATTTATCCTTGTATGAATTAAGAAACTGTTTTGTTTCTCTATCAAATCCGGTAAGACCAACTGAGCCCCAAAATCCAATGTAGAAATTTCCAATTCTATCTTCCACAAAATCACCGTACCAATCCTGCTCCAGTGATTTCTTATTATATCTGAACAATGAAAACTGTTTCTTTTTTACATCTAACATATTAAACCCAATTCCCCTCCACAATCCAATCCAGAGTCGATTACTTTTATCATAATACAAAGCCGAAACATTATTACATGCTATCGAGTTATTGTAATTTGTATCTTCCACGTAATGATGAAAAACACCCGCATTTCTATCAAAATAATCAAGACCATCTTTCTCATAACCTATCCACAGGTTTTGTTTTTCATCTTCGGCAATAGCTGTAACCACATAACCTTCAGGGCTATTTGATATACCAGGGATATGAGTATAATGTTTAAATGGATATGCCGGTGGGCTATAAATATTTACACCATAACTAGTTGCAAACCATAGATTCCCCATGTAATCTTCCATTATTTTGTGCACACTATTGTTGCTAATGGAATTGGGATTATCTTTTTCATTTTTCATTAATGTTATTACATCCTTTTCGGGATTGTACCTCATAACACCACTTCCTGTTGCAAACCAAATATTGCCTGATGAATCCTCCTTTACATCATATGTTGTGGTTCCTAAAAATTTCCTGAACTCTTTCGTTAGGCGATTAAATAAATATATCCCATCCAATGCTGTGAACCAAAAGTTTCCATGAGTATCCTCATAGAAGCACGCCATATCATTTGTTCGTTTCTTTTTAATATCTTCTGCATTTGAAAATATTTTAACTAACTGATCCTTATCTACATCCAAATACATTGGATCACGGCCTCTCATTCCAATCCATAATATTCCTTGTTTGTCCTTGTAAATATCATGATAAAGGTAATACTGTTGATCGGCAGGATCATGATGATATGCTTTAAGTATTAAACTTTGGTTTACATCAAATTTTATCAAATAACCATCACCCGTTTCAATCCACAAAATGCTATCGTTATCGAACAATATTTGCCTTATGGAAGGATATTGATTCATCTTGTCTAGTCCTATTGATATAAAACTGTTTGTTAATCGGTTATACTTATTTAATCCTCTGTTAGTACCAATAAATATTTCTCCCTTGTTGTTTTCAGCAATGCATGATATAAAACTGGAAGTAAGGCTCGTAAAATTATCCGGGTTATATTTATAGATTTCAAACTGCTTTCCATCGTACCTATTTAAACCATCTACGGTTGCAATCCAAACAAAACCATGACTGTCCTGTATAATATCTGTAACACGGTTGTGACTTAGTCCATCTTCAGATGTTAGTCGCTCAAACCTAATTTGAGGATCTTCAATCATGGGCTTATCATAAATAACAGGTCGTTGAGCATAGGTAATATATGCTAAACAACAAAATACAAATGTTAATAGTTTTTTCAATGTTTTACTAACAGATTAGTTATTAGAAGTTAACCTCGTTAAGAATGACTGCTAATTTATCATTTAAATCAATACTGCCATCAATCCAATGTATTTTTACTCCTTTCTTCTCCATTCTTCTATACCATGTCATCTGCCGTTTGGCAAATTGATGAATTGCGGTATTAAGCTGTGTGAACATATCTTCGTATGAAATCTGACCAATAACATACATTGTTACAAATTTGTATTCCAGTCCATAATAAATTAGTTCTTCGGGTTTAATTCCTCTGCTTAAAAGTTCCTGAATCTCATCAACCATGCCTTCACTCAGTCTGATTTTTAATCTTTCTGTAATTCGTGAACGTAAGACAATTCTATCGTGTGATATACCGAAATTAGTTGAGTTAAATTTTGGGAGATTAACAACTGTATCATGGTTTTGAGATTGGTATTCAGCTATTTCAATTGCTCGTATTAGTCTATCTTTATCTGTAACATCGCTAATATTGTGCAAGGGTCCAAACGAACTAAGTTTACCCACAAGTTCCTCAACACTTAAAAGTCTGCACTTTTCCCTGAGTTCAACATTCTCACATACCTTATTCATCTGATAACCACGCAATACTGCATCAAGATACATCCCACTACCCCCACACAATATTGGTAATTTTTTGTTTCTGGTTATCATATTGAACGAATTGGTAAATTCACTCATAAATTCAAATACATTATAACGAGTACCAGGTTCTAGAATATCAATCAGGTGATAGGGTATTTGCTTACCATCAACCTGATAATCACCAATATCCTTCCCTGTTCCAATATCCATCCCACGGTATATTTGTCTCGAATCGGCACTAATTATCTCACCGTTTAAGTGTGATGCAAGATTTGCGGCAAGTGCAGTTTTACCCGATGCTGTGGGTCCCAATATGGTAATTAGTTGATCCATTTTTAATTTATGTTTACGAACCTAAATTTTCGCAACTCCATCTCTTTATCAAAAAGAAAGTCCCGAAGAGTGTTTAACAATCGAATTGGTGATTTCTCATAATCTAAACCCTCAATATTCAGCAGTAAATCCGAATCCATTTCACTTTCGTGATATTTATGCAAGTACTCAATAATAATATCTTCGTCTGATTTAATATTATCCTCATGCTGCTTTCGCAGATATTGTAGAATTCGAAGCCCATCAACTTTATTTGAGCATGCTTTACAAAAATTCTTCTGATCCTTATAGTTTTTCCTTAATGGTGCCCAGATATTAGCATATTTAGTTTGTTCGCTTAGAAATTCATCCATTGGTGTTTTTATCTCTTCCATAAATAGCTGATCGAACAGACTGTAAGTTTCAAATACATTATCGAAATGTTCAGATTTATAATGGGGATAGGATGTCCAATTCCCTAGACTACCTTTCATCAATGCCGGTCCTGTTCCGAAGGATACCCGATCTGAAAATCTTGGTGATGGATATGCTAGTACAGAAGTCCACAAACCAATTGTACCAATTTTAACAAGTTTCTGCAAAAAGTAAAAATCCTCACCGGCAACCACAGGTGTTAACCCACCGGCTTTTCTATAAGCCCAAACAGGGAACGCCATAGCTGATCCTAATGCTGTATAACAATATGGATTGTTTATTCTAATCATATTCAATAAATAATACCTCATATATATTTCGTATCGAAGTATAAGTCTATCGGTGTTATCTCTGTTAAGTTTATGATAATAAGGAATCGACAATCCTGTTAGTTCGGTATTATCATCAAAAAAACTAATTACCGATTGTATATAGTTGATAGGATAATATGTATCAGCATCAATACTAATTATAATATCTTTTGGGTCTGATTTATCAGAAATATAATCCATTATTGTTTTACGAGCCCACCCTACTCCACCTTTTTTTTTCGGCCATCCGTTTCCTTTTGAACTCTTATCAATAATATAAATATTCAAATCCGCCTCAAAATTTAGCAGCTCTATGCTCTTCTGATTATCCTTACAAATATGTTCTTTATCAGGATTCTGCCACCAACTATCATACTGATTAACACAAGCCACAATCTCAAAACTTCTAAACTCCTGAAGTCTGAAACAGTTTAACAATTCTTTAATATTATCCGATTCACCAAGAATTGGGAGAGCAATATAAACACGTGGCTTGTCAATCATATATTATTGGCAGAAAGTATTGTTCTTAAATAATTACATGGCAAAAATGAGGTAATTGGCTAAATTAATTATTTCACTAACAAATAATTTCTATTTTTGAACTAATTTATATTCTTTCCAAATTAGATACATGACTGCAGAATCCATAATATCAAATCTACCACAACACTTACGATCATTTATAATTGATCAAAACTACAATCATTATACAGCACAAGATCAGTCTGTTTGGCGTGCAGTTATGAAGCAAAATACTCAGTATCTTAAAAATGTTGCACACAAATCATACATTGAGGGATTACAGAAAACCGGTATTTCAATCGAAAAAATACCAAGTACTGAGGAAATGAACCGATCGTTGGAGAAAATTGGTTGGGCTGCAGTTACTGTTGATGGTTTTATCCCACCGGCTGCTTTTATGGAATTTCAAAAGCACAACGTTCTAGTTATTGCGGCCGATATCCGGTCAGCAAACCAAATTGAATATACGCCAGCACCGGATATTATTCATGAAGCAGCAGGTCATGCACCAATATTAGCAGATCCTGAATATGCTGAATATCTAAGGTATTTTGGTGAAATTGGATCGAAAGCATTTTCATCAAAATCAGATTACATAATTTATGAGGCAATCAGACATCTTTCTATCCTTAAAGCTGACCCATCTACGTCAGAGGAAGAGATTGAATTAGCTGAACAACTACTATCACAATCGATTAACAACGCAGGAATGCCTTCAGAAATGACCCTGTTAAGAAACCTTCATTGGTGGACAGTTGAATATGGTTTGGTTGGGAGCATGAATAATCCGAAGATTTATGGAGCTGGATTATTATCATCAATCGGCGAAAGCAAAAGTGTTCTAAAATATGATGTTCAAAAAATCCCATATACTCTTGATGCTAAAGACTATAGCTTTGATATCACTGCACCTCAACCTCAGCTATTTGTAACACCTAGTTTTAAACACTTAACTATTGTTTTAAACGAGTTTGTAAACCAAATGGCAGTTACAAACGGTGGCCTTGATGGAATAATGAAGGCGATAGAGTCAGGTTCTACAGCTACCATAGAATACTCTTCAGGACTTCAGGTTTCGGGGACTTTTACAGATGTTATTATACATATGGGAAGTCCAATTTACATAAATACAACAGGACCTACATCATTAAATTACAATAACAAATTACTACACGGAGAAGGACCAAATGATCACAAACATGGATTTGGTTCTCCCATCGGTAAAATTAAAGGCACATTAATTCCAACCCGTCTCCTATCTGACGAAGATCTATGTAAAATTGAGTTAGTAGAAGGAAAACAATCGTCTTTTGAATTCGAATCAGGAATTAGTGTTGTTGGTGAGTTAATAAAAACCACCCGTAAAGATGGTAAGTTATTAATAATGACTTTCATTAATTGCACAGTTAAACACGATAGCAAAACTTTGTTCGAACCAAGCTGGGGGCAATATGACATGGCCATAGGAGAAACTATTGTAAGTGCATTTAGCGGCCCGGCAGATGCCAATGGATTTGGTTTGGCGTATGATCCTCCAAAAGAAAAAACACATCAAATTGTTTATGACAACAAAAGCATCAAACTTCATAACCTTTACAAAGATGTAAGAGACATAAGAGAAATGAAAACTGATAAAATGGCTTTGCCTTCCATATGGATGAAGCTAAAATCAAGCTATCCTAACGAATGGCTTTTACCATGTGAGATTTATGAGATTTCAAAACCCGACAAGAAGTTTATAACTTTGTCGCAAGAAATTGGTTTATACCTAATTGAAAAACGCAGATCAATACCTGAGTCGGCAACAATAATTAATAGTTTAATCGAGTAAACCACTATATAACATAAATATAAACAAACAAATTAATAAATTATGAGCTATTATTTTACCAAAATATTAAAGGATGCTAGTTTTGATGCTACTGTTCAGAAAGTTACTGAAGAATTAAAAAGAGAAGGTTTTGGTGTACTTACCGAGATTGACGTTACAAGTACTTTAAAGAAGAAGCTTGATGTTGATTTCAAAAAATACACCATTCTTGGAGCCTGCAATCCACACTCGGCATACAAAGTTTTGAAAAAAGAAGATAAAATAGGAGTATTTATGCCATGCAATGTAGTCGTTGAAGAAAACGAAAATGGAGATATTGAAGTATTTGCTGTTGATCCAATTGCTGCACTTAGGGCCGTGGATAATGATACTATAGGTTGCCATTTAATTGAAATGCAACAGAAGTTGCAGAGGGTTATTGAAAATATGTAAATAATAACAGCACTTGTAGTATACAGGCTAATAGATACTTAAATCAGATTATAAATGAGAAGATTAATATACTTATTTATTTCATCAGTTTTCCTGATTGGATGTAACGGGTCTGTAAATAAATTAAATGAAAAATCAACGAATATTTCTGAGATGAGATCGACAAATAATATTGGGGTAACAGGTATAGGCGGCATTTTTTTTAAATGTGATAATACTGATGAAACAAAAAAATGGTACACGAAAAATTTAAACCTCGTCACAAATGAATATGGTTCGTTATTTGAATTCAGATTGGCAGATAACACAGAAAAAAGTGGCTATTTACAATGGAGCCCTTTTTCAAATAAAACTACTTATTTTGAACCTTCGGAGAAGGATTTCATGATTAATTACAGAGTAGGAAATCTTGACGAATTACTTGAACAATTTAAGGTTGATGGAGTCACAATACTTGATACCATTGAATCCTATGAATATGGGAAATTTCTTCATATACTTGATCCTGAGAATAACAAAATTGAACTTTGGGAACCAATTGATACTATTTTTACCGATCTATATATTGGCAAAACAACAATTAACACCGGAATTGGCGGTATACTTTTTAAATCGAAAAATCCAGAAAAACTAAAGGAATGGTATAAAAATAACCTGGGATTCAATACAGATGAATATGGTACTCTTTTTAGCTTTCAAAATCCTATAAATCCAAGCGAAACAAATTATTTACAATGGAGTCCGATGCCAGATACAACAGATTATTTTTCTCCTTCAAAACAGGAGTATATGATTAATTACAGAGTTGATAATTTGGAAGCCTTGATAGATACCCTTAAAAAAAATGGAGTGAATATTCTCGATGCAATTGAGTACACCAACTATGGGAACTTTGTTCATATTATGTGCCCTGAAGGCAATAAAATTGAGCTTTGGAATCCTTCAAATACAAAGGAAAATTAATTTTTATTGCTCTTGATATTACATTGTTTGTTATTATTTTTCAACCTTTATGAAATCTATTTTCCTATAACATGGTTCAATCATAAAAACTAAATTTGCAAAAAACAGATTAAATGGGAATAAGGGAAAATCTACTTGGCTTTTTAGAATCGATACCAGAAAATGTGCAACTAGTAGCAGTTTCAAAAACCAAACCAAACCAAGCAATACAGGAAGCCTATGATGCTGGACAACGCATATTTGGCGAAAATAAGGTTCAAGATTTAGTTAACAAAATTAATGACTTACCCAAGGACATAAAATGGCATTTTATCGGACACATGCAAACCAATAAAGTTAAATTAATTGCTCCATTCATAGAAATGATACATGCTGTTGATAGTATTAAGTTACTTAAAGAAATTAATAAGCATGCTCTTATAAATAATCGAACAATCGAGTGTCTTTTACAATTTCACATAGCCAAAGAAAGTACAAAGTTTGGTCTTAACTTTGAGGAAGCTAAAGAGATTTTAAACAATCCTGTAATCGATACCTTAAAAAACATAAAAATTGTTGGCGTCATGGGAATGGCAACATATACTGATGAATTACTTCAAATAAAAAACGAATTTAAACAACTAGCTACTAACTTCAAATTACTTAAAAATGACTTTTTCAAGGATGAAATTACATTTAAAGAAATTTCGATGGGAATGTCGGGTGATTATAAAATTGCCATTGATGAAGGTAGTACCATGATTAGAATTGGAACAAATATATTTGGGGAAAGGAACTATTAAGTGAATCATCATTAAAAATATCTCAAAAAAATGACCACTTACATATTGTTTATTCTCGGTTTTGCAATCCTTATTTATGGAGCTAAACTACTCGTTGATGGAGCTTCATCTATAGGAGCAAAGGCTGGATTATCACAACTAATTATTGGATTATCAATTGTTGCATTGGGAACTTCACTTCCAGAGCTGGTAATAAATGTTTTTGCCAGCATAAATGGAAATACCGGATTAGCCATAGGAAATGTTCTGGGAAGTAATATTATGAATACCCTATTAATTATAGGAATAGCAGCTATTATATATCCAATAAAAGTTAATACAAGCGTTTGCAAACGAGATTCATGGGTAAACCTTATCGCGATACTAGTTGTTGGGGTTCTGGCCAATGACTTTATTTTTAGCAATTCACCCAATTCAATAGGCACAATAGATGGAATAATATTGTTGATTTTCTTTGTCATCCTATTATACATGCTCTTCTCGAACAAAAGCGATAGTAACGACAATATTGAAAGTGAAATAAAAAAATATACATATTTAAAGTCTACTCTTTTAATTATTGCCGGAAGCTTAGGCCTTTTTTTTGGAGGTAGATGGATTGTAGATGGTGCTTTAACAATATCCCGAGATTTTGGAGTAAGTGAATCAACAATTGGCCTTACACTTATAGCAGTTGCCACTTCACTGCCAGAGCTTGTTACATCGGTTATTGCGGCTCTCAAAAAGAACACCGATATTGCAATTGGTAATGCATTGGGATCCAACGTATTCAATATTTTTTTGGTTCTTGGAACAAGCGCTGTAATTAATCCCATAGCTTTCGACAGTAATCTAAATATTGAAATAGGGATACTTCTTGTATCTTCATTGTTTTTGATGTTGGTTATAAGGATAGGAGGAGCAGCTCGAACAATTACCCGTATTGAAGGCATAGTTCTGTCTGTCTCATATATAGCTTTTCTATTTTGGTCATTATTTTTATAGATTTGTCAGAGATATTTTAATTGATTATTGATTAATAACAAATTGTAAAATAACTAATAACCAATGAATTATGACCAATTGCTAATTACCAATAACCAATGAAAATAAATACACTTTCCGTTATTCTATTTATAGTTCTTTTTAGCCAACAAATAAAAGCACAACAACAAGGTTTTGGTTGTATTAGTAATATGGAAGTTATTTCTTTTAAGGGATCAGAAGTTTATACTAACAAAGCCAATCCTATTGTAAATATTCCACCAATTTTCGGAAGCAAGGCAAGGAAAAGCGACAGAAACATACCATTGCCATTTGGAATTGGCTTTCATTCAATATATTACGATCAGGCTTATAAAGCCAGCAAGCTACTATTATCATCCGACTCAACAAGCATAACAGCAAGAGCTGACACACTTTATCAAAATACAACTGCTTATGAATTTAAAGGCCAGATTAGGCCAAACATCTGGGTTCTTCCCTTTTTAAATGTTTATGGAATTTATGGATATACCAAAGGTGTTATTTCACCCAATCTTGTTGTTCCATATATTGTTGTGGAAAATATCCCGATAATTGATTCGATAATTGTGGATACAACTTTTGAGATTCATGATGAAATTGGTTATGTTGGCCCAACCTATGGCATAGGAGCAACATTTTCCATGGGATTCCGTAGCTTCTTTATTATGGCCGATTATAACTATTCAGTAACTGATCCCACCGATATGGATGATAATCTTCATAATCATTTTTTCAGTCCAAAAATCGGTATTTTTATTGGCAAAACTCATAAGAAATCATATGGCGCATTATGGGTTGGAGGTATGTTCATCAGTAACGACCAATCCTTTACAGGCAAGATAGATGTAGCGGATATAAACCCGATGTTTGTTCCATTATTTGGGAAGGAAGCTACATACTCAGGAAAAATTTCGGCAGTTCAACAATGGAATTTTATTATTGGAGGATCATGGGTTATTAATAACCATCATCATTTTATAATCGAGGCAGGTTTTCTTGAGCGCAAACAAATTTCATTCGGATATGATTTCCGTTTTTAGAAATAGCCTATTTATCAAGTAATTGTCATATCTATCAACAGATAGAGCCTCTTCCTACTCTTTAATCTTTTTAACTGGAAGTTTCTTGAAAAGTCGCCCAATATCCCTTTTTACATTACTCTCGCTAGCTGTTTCGCGAGCAATTCTACCGGTAGCAACTCCCTGCCAAACAATTTGTTTTTTTGAATGATCCAATAAGTCGACTACAACCGTACCCATATTGTAATCGTGTTTCACAACAGAATAAGGATACATCGGCATACCGTAACCCACAGCGCCAACTCCCACACCTCCTGATCCTACTCCAACTCCTACAGCAATCGAACTATAACCATTATAGCCTGCATAGTGATTATTATAGCCTGAATAACTTGTTTCTTCCTGAACAACTACATATACTGATACTTGAAGCTCAGCATCAGCTTTTTGGTATATATAACCTCGCTTCTCCATCTCATCTTTAATCGACATGAGAATATACTCTTTTGTTTGGGTATTTACCACCTTATCGTTTACAGGGTCCCAATTTAACAGTCCAAAAGTTTTATAATTGGTAAAATCCACATTATGGTTATACTCACTTACAAATTTCCAAGGATTGCAAGCTGAAAGAAATAGAATTATGAGTAATGGAAAAATAAGTTTTTTCATTCTAACTTTTTTTGAATTGAATATTATTTTTTATCTTTTTTCAACTTGGGAAAACTTGCCAATATCTGGGCAACATTTTTAGGAAGTGTTCTGTCTCTTACATCTAGATTTTCTTCAATTTGACGGGAGCCAATTCCCTGCCATATTAATTTTTTATTAGCAATACTAAACACATCTATTATCAAAGTTCCTTCATTGTAATTGGTCTGAGTTACTGTAGTAGATGAAAATCCGGGACCATAACCATAGCCATAACCAAAACCGGAGTAACCCCAGCCTCCTCCATATCCGGCCCAACCTCCATAATGATTAGTATATGCTTTGTAACTCGTTTTACCCTTAATCGTTAAAAAGATGGATACGGCCAGTTCACCTCCCTGTTTTTGATAAGTATATCCTTTTTGCTCCATTTCACTTTTAATGGCCGTCATTATGGTCTGCTTGTCATATTCGTTTATTTGAAAACCATGCTTATAATCCCAGGGATAAAAACTAAATGTACTAAACTGATTAAAGTTTACTGATCTATCGTAATCATATGTAACATCTAGCGAACTACATGATGAAAGTGACACAAATAATGTAACAATTGCAATAATTCTTTTCATAGATTTTTTTGACGAAAATACACTTATTTAGCTAATGCAACCAAATTCACTGAGTTGATAGTTATATTTCACTGACTACATGTTTATTAGCTTCTCATTGCTTGTTTAATTATTAATATATTATCAAATAGTTGCATATTAAAAACATCAAATATATATTTGCACTGTTATTAAATTAACAATTACTAACTTTGATGAACGCACGCGACACTTTTAAACAGCTACCACATAAAACAATCGAACGGTTAAGTCAATACCGTAGAGCATTGTTAATCTGTCTTGATAACAATAAAGATCATATTTTTTCGCATGAGATTGCAAAAATTCAACATATTACTCCTGTACAGGTAAGACGTGATTTAATGCTAATCGGATATTCAGGAACCTTAAGAAAAGGTTACAATATAAAGGAATTGATTGATTTAATTGCTGATATTATTGATAGCGAAGAAGGTATTAAAGTTGCTATTGTAGGGATGGGTAACCTTGGTAGAGCATTGATTAATTACTTTTCCGGAAAACGACACAAACTATCAATTGCTGCTGGTTTTGATGTTAATCCAGATAAAATTGGCAAGACTGTAAACGGTATTCCATGTTACGACTGCAAAACAATGAGTCAGGTTATCCAAGAACAGAACATTGAAATTGGGATTATTACAGTTCCTGATACTCAGTCAACAGCTATTGCCAAAAAGCTGGTTGAATCCGGTATTAAAGGAATACTAAATTATACGCCCAAACCTGTTGAAGTGCCCGATGGGGTTTATCTGGAAGAATATGACATGATTACAACTCTTGAAAAAGTTGCCTTCTATGTAAAAATGGAAAATGAAAGAACTGTGGACGTAGCCGTTAAAAGGCAAGGCCAGGGAACCGCTGCTTCAAATTTTTAGACATCCAAAGTTGGTCTAAATATCTATAAACCAACCTTAGAATGTAGGTGTTATACAATCGTTATCCTTGTTCCACCATTATCAACACCAAGTAATTCCGGTGCCGTAATAATTGCATCTTTACCACTACGAACAACGAAATTTATGGCTGCCTGAATTTTTGGTCCCATACTCCCTGCACCAAATTGGCCATCCAATAAATGTTGCTTGGCCTCAGCAATACTCATTCTGTCAAGGGTTTTCTGCTGTGGTGTATTAAAATTAAGACAAACTTTAGGGACATCTGTAAGTATGAATAGTTTATTGGCATGGATTTGTGAAGCCAAAAGTGCAGATGCAAGATCCTTATCAATAACTGCATCTATACCTTCCAATTTATTTTCTTTTTTGTAGTAGCATGGTATTCCTCCACCTCCAACTGCAATAGCAATATGTCCTGATCCGGCAATCTTTTCGATGGATCTCATATTAAATATCACAAGTGGTTCAGGAGAGGCAACAACTTTTCGCCATCCGCCACGCGCTTTATCTTCTTTGAAAACTGCACCTGATTCTGCCATAAATTTATCAGCCTCCTCTTTTGTAAAATAAGGGCCTATTGGCTTCGTGGGATTTAAAAATGCAGGATCATCCTTATTCACGAGAACCTGAGTTATAATTGAGATTACATCCTGATCTAAATCATTCTCCATTAACACATTACGCAATTGCTGCTCGAGTAAATAGGCAATAAAACCTTGTGAGTATGCAACACTAATATCCAGAGGCATATCAGGTAAGCCATATAATTTATTGCCAGCTGTATTTGCCATTAGTATGTTACCAACTTGAGGACCATTACCATGTGTTAACACAAGATTATAGCGCCTGTTCATCAATTTAATCAGATTTTTACTTGCTTCGTAGGCATTTAATTCCTGTTCTTCAACAGTACCTTTTTGTCCGGCTTTTAATAAAGCATTTCCCCCAAAAGCAACAACAGCTAACTTCCTCATAATCAATAATTATTTAATAAAAAAAGAGCACAAAGGTACTATTTTTTTAATTAATATCGAAAACTATCATATTGATTTTATTATTAGTCAATTTTCTGGTATTTGCACACAAACTGTAATTTTTATAAATTCGCATGTTTTGATTTCACATTGTGATCATGAGCATAGTCAACCTGAAAAATACAAGCTTTAAAAATATAATTGGTTTTTTTATTGCACCTATACTCTTTGTATGGATTACATTTTTCGTGGACCTGGAACCTGGCAAACCTGAGGTAACCTATACATTTGGAATTGCTGTTCTTATGGCACTATGGTGGATAACAGAAGTAATACCTTTGGCAATTACCGCATTGCTACCGGTGGTTCTTTTCCCGCTCTTTGGTGTGATGGATGGGAAAAATGTGTCATCAACATATTTCAATCATGTTATTTTTTTATTTATTGGCGGATTTCTGGTAGCACTTGCCATGCAAAAATGGGATCTGCACAAGCGTATTGCCATTAGGATATTACTAATTACTGGCTCTAGTCCGGCAAGGATATTATTGGGTTTCATGCTTGCAACATCTTTTCTTTCAATGTGGATATCCAATACTGCCACTGCGATGATGATGGTTCCCATACTATTATCAATAACAAAAAAACTTGAAGAGTTTATTGAAGAAAAAGAGTTAAACAAATACACAGTTGGATTATTACTAGGTGTTGCATACAGTGCATCAATTGGTGGTATTGCAACTCTGGTAGGAACTCCACCAAATTTATCGTTTGCGAGGATTTTCCAGATTATGTTTCCCCAGGCTCCCGAGATAAGTTTCTCCGCATGGTTTATATATGCACTTCCAATTAGTATTACTCTTTTTATCATTACATGGATTTATCTCTATGCAATTTATAAACCAAAAAAATCATTTGGAGCTCTTAAGGAAATCAACTTCAAAAAACAGTATAATGAACTTGGAAAATCTACATATGAACAACAGGCAGTAGCAATTGTATTTTCTATACTAGCCTTATTATGGCTTACACGTGCAGGAATAAAGGTTGGTAATTTTGATATTCCCGGATGGAGTGCTTTATTTTCGTCGCCCGCCTACATAAACGACGGAACCGTTGCCATAGCATTATCGATTGTCCTTTTTATTATTCCATCCAAGAATCAGATAGGAAAACGGATTATGGATTGGAATACTGCATCGAAATTACCCTGGAATATTGTTCTTCTTTTTGGTGGAGGATTTGCATTAGCCAGTGCATTTAAAGAATCTGGACTTTCAATATGGGTAGGCGAACAACTGAGTAGTATTGGCGGGCTTCATCCAATATTAATTATTGCAATTATTGCCTTAACCATGACATTTTTAACCGAACTAACCTCAAATACAGCAACAACCGAAATGTTACTTCCTGTACTGGCTGGTATGTCAGTTTCAATAAATGTGAATCCTTTACTTTTTATGCTTCCCGCAACTATTAGTGCCTCAATGGCCTTCATGCTTCCTGTAGCTACCCCACCAAATGCAATTGTTTTCGGATCAAATAAGATAACGGTAATGCAGATGGCCCGAACAGGTTTTATGCTAAATATAGTTGGTGTAATTACAGTAACAATAATAACCTATTTTTGGGGCTCATGGGTATTTGGAATTGAACCCGGAGTTATGCCCTCTTGGGCAGTTTCGCATTAATATAAATTATTACATAAGTTGAAAAATATATCGAATCAAAATAAAGCATATTTATTGGCTCTATTGGCTGTATTATTTTGGTCAACAATGAGTTCTGCTTTTAAAATTACCCTTCGTTATATTGCTTTCGATCAATTGCTTTTTTGGGCTTCTATGTTTGGGGCAATAATACTTTTTGTAATCAACCAAATTGGTAAAAAACCATTAATATTTAAAAACATCACATTTGGTGACATTAGGGCATCAGCAATTATGGGTTTGTTTAATCCATTTTTATATTATGTGGTTCTATTTAAAGCATACGATTTGCTTGAAGCTCAAATTGCAGGAACTCTTAACTATACATGGCCCATTGTGCTTGTAATTATGTCGGTTGTATTTTTGAAACAGAAAATAAGCGCATGGAGTTTTGTAGCAATTTTTATTAGCTTTTTTGGAATCATAATAATTAGCACTCATGGCAACATTACAAACATAGGTAACTCAAATCTATGGGGAATAATTCTCGCTGTTGGAAGCTCATTTTTATGGGCAATATATTGGATATTGAATATGAAGGACAACAGAGAAGAAACAGGTAAGATTTTTTTAAATCTGATATTTGGGTTTCTTTACATCTTCGTATATTTATTGATCACATCTAAGAGTATTTCGTTTCCAACAGGATATGCTCTATTCGGAAGTGTTTACATTGGCATATTCGAGATGAGTCTGACTTTTGTAATTTGGTTACTAGCACTTAAAAACTCAAGCGATACAGCCAAAGTAAGTAACCTTATATATTTGTCGCCATTTATAGCTTTGTTCGTCATAAGGTTTACTGTAGGCGAAGAGATTCATTTTTCCACATTAATTGGACTGGTTTTTATTGTTGGAGGGATATTACTTCAGCAACTGATTCGTAATAAAGTTTGACTTTAATACACCATCACTGAAAATGAATATTCCATATACTCATACTTAAAATTTTCATTGCAACTTACGACATATCAACAACAAAAATCTATACTTTTAATCTTTAAAAAAATTGCATAATGTATCCTAGAATTAGCGACTTTATTAATGATATTTTTGGAACAAATATCAATCTTCCAATCCAAAGTTATGGATTCTTTCTGGCAATGGCATTTCTTGTGGCCGCATTGTTATTAAGGCATGAGTTTAAGAGGAAAGAAAAGGAGGGCTTGATAGGATCAACAAAAAGAAGAACCCTTATTGGAAAGCCTGCTTCAATAAGTGAACTAATTATCACTTTTATTATTAGCCTGTTAGTTGGTTTCAAATTAAGTGGCATAATTGTACATTACGATTTAATGTTACATAATCCTCAGGGCTACATTTTCTCATCCGAAGGGTCTTGGATTGGAGGTATAATTATAGCTATCTTGATTACATATTTTCAATATTACTCGAAGAACAAACAAAAGTTAGAAGAACCAAGGTGGAAAGAAGAGTTAGTACCTGCCAAAGATCAAATGTGGCCAATTGTTTTTATTGCAGTTATTTTTGGAATTGTTGGAGCAAAAATTTTCCATCAACTTGAAAATATGGATGAATTTTTGCGTGATCCGGTTAGTTCAATGCTTTCCTTTAGTGGGTTAACATTTTATGGTGGTTTTATTGTAGCAGCATTTGCTGTTGGCATATATGGCGAAAAACATAATATTCCATGGCGCCATATGGCAGATTGTGTTGCCCCTCCACTCATTATTGCTTATGGTATTGGAAGAATTGGGTGCCAGGTTGCAGGTGATGGGGATTGGGGGATTGTAAACCTCTTGCCACAACCTGAGTGGTTATCATTTTTACCCCATTGGACATGGGCTTACAATTATCCACATAACATATTAAATCAAGGTGTTCCAATAGATGGGTGCTTAGGATCAAATTGCTATCAACTGTTTCAACCAGTATTCCCTACCCCCATTTACGAAACATCAATGGCTCTGGTAATATTTGGTATACTTTGGAGCATAAGAAAAAAGCTCGTTGTACCAGGTGCTCTTTTTGCCATATACCTAATGTTAAATGGTCTTGAAAGATTTCTGATTGAAAAAATCAGAGTAAACAACGTTTTTGAATTTATTGGATTAAAAGTTACACAAGCCGAAATAATTTCCACAATACTCTTTATCGTTGGATTAGTTTTTTTAATAGTGTTTACTATAGATTTCAGAAAAAAACCAATTAATCATTCAATCATTAAAAAATGAACCTCGAAATAATCACCAAACAAGTTGTAGTTCTGAGTAAAGAGGTGGGTCACTTTATTAAGCAGGAAGTTAGTAAGTTGATTAATTCTGATATTGAGGAGAAGGGAATTCATAATCTGGTCACATATGTTGATAAACAGTCGGAAAAAATTATCGTTAAAGAACTACATAAGTTATTACCCGAAGCTGGTTTTATAGCTGAAGAAGACGATAGTTTACAAAAAGCCAGTAGATTTAATTGGGTTATCGATCCACTTGATGGCACAACAAATTTCATTCATGGCCTACCACCATTTTCTGTTTCGATTGGTTTAATGGATTATGATGAAGTTATAATTGGAGTGATTTATGAAATTAACCTCAACGAATGTTTTTATGCATGGAAAAATGGTCCCGCATTAATGAATGGGAATGTAATTCAAGTTTCCAAGACTAAGGACCTTAATTCATCATTAATAGCAACTGGTTTTCCATATTATGATTATTCAAAACTTCCTCAATATATGGAACTATTAAGCGATTTAATGCAATCATCCAGAGGAATTAGAAGACTAGGTTCAGCAGCAGTTGATTTAGCATATGTGGCATGTGGGCGCTTCGATTTATTCTATGAGTATGGCCTCCAAACATGGGACGTGGCTGCAGGAGTATTAATAGTAAAACAAGCGGGAGGTTTGGTTACTGATTTTAGTGGAAATAGTAATTTTATTTTTGGAAAAGAAATTATTGCATCCAATAAACTAGTTCATAATGAATTCAACTTAAAAATTAATCATTTTTTTGAATCAATAATTAATCCATAATTCATTAAATATTTCGTATACTTGTAGGTTAAAACAAATTTAATAATGGATAACTCAAAGCATCACGATATTGACAAGGATAGTCCCTCTAGGAGCATATTAAAAGCCATAAGCTGGCGGCTAATTGCATCAGGATCAACCTTTATTATCAGCTTTACAATATTCACTCAAACAACAGAAACAGCTTTTAAAGAAATTATTGGAGCCGTTTCATTAATAACAGCCGTTGACATAGTCGCAAAACTTATTCTCTATTATTTTCACGAAAGAATGTGGACAAACATTGTTTGGGGTAAATACTGGCGTAGGCAAGCTGCAAGAAGACGAGTTAAGCGAATTAATAAACTCAGAAAAAAACATAATGAAAATTCATAGGATCAAGGTATTATTACTATTGCTTTTTGTTTCAGTTTTCTTAGTAGGACTAAGCTCACCCGACAGTACCCATACTAAGGTATATGTTTTCAACATTGATGAAATGATAGCTCCACCCGTATGGAGGACCACCAAATTGGCAATTGAAAATGCCAGTGAACAAAATGCTGATTTAATTTTAATCAGGATGAATACCTATGGTGGCATGCTCGACGTTGCTGATTCAATTAGGACAAAGATACTTGACTCTAACATTCCAATTTATGTATTTATCGATAAAAACGCAGCTTCTGCAGGAGCTTTAATATCAATAGCTTGTGATAGTATATATATGGCCCCTGGAGCAAGTATAGGCGCTGCCACAGTTGTTGATGGGGAAGGGAAAGTATTACCCGATAAATATCAATCTTATATGAGATCTATGATGAGAGCAACTGCTGAAGCAAAAGGCCGTGACCCGGAAATTGCACAGGCAATGGTTGATCCTAAAATATATATTGATGGTATTAGTGATACAGGCCAGGTGCTAACATTCACAGTTTCTGAAGCAATAGCACATAATTTTTGCAGTGCCAAAGTGAATGACATAAAAGAATTAATGGAGCATGCCGGTTTTAAAGATTATGTTTTCATCGAACATCATATTTCAGCCTCCGACAAAATTATTGGATGGTTAATAAACCCTATGATTAGTGGGGTTCTGGTACTTATTATCATCGGTGGTATATATTTCGAATTACAATCGCCCGGTATCGGTTTTCCTATAGCAGCTTCAATAGTAGCTGCAATTTTGTACTTCGCGCCCTTATATCTTGAAGGTTTAGCTAACAATTGGGAAATACTACTTTTTATCGCAGGTCTGATATTACTGGCTGTAGAAATATTTGCAATTCCCGGATTTGGAGTATTTGGAATAACAGGTGTATTTTTGATGATTACCGGACTAACCCTCAGTATGGTAGGCAATGTTGGCCCCGGATTTTTTGATATCGACACATCCGGTATTGTAGGGGCATTTTTAGTTGTTATCATTGCCTTCTTTATTGCCATTTTTGGGTCAATAGTGGTTAGCAAGCAGGTATTTACAACACAAATGTTTGGTCATTTGGCTTTAGATAAGGTTCAAAATACTAATGAAGGATATACATCAGCTTCAACACAATACAGTGATTTGATTGGTAAAACAGGCATGACTCATACCGTTTTGAGACCTGCAGGAAAAGTAATATTTAACGATGAACTTTTTGACGCAACTGCACGTTCGGGTATGATTGAAAAAGGTGTGGAAGTAGTTGTTTATGGATATCAAAATGCTCAGCTTATTGTTGATAAAGTTTAGGGTTCTGGGTTGTGAGTTTTGGGTTGTGGACAATTAATGACCATAAATGACAATTAGTACCACAGCAAATGACCTTTCCTAATGACCAATTATCCAATAACAAATTACCAATTATCCAATGACTAATTACAAAAGAAGAATATCCCTCATCAAAGATGACATAACAAAACTCAATGTTAATGCAATTGTAAATGCTGCAAACAGCAAACTTGCCGGAGGTGGTGGTGTAGACGGGGCAATACATAGAGCTGCAGGAACAGAACTAGCAATAGCTTGTAGCTTACTCAACGGCTGCCCGACAGGTGACGCAAAAATCACTCAAGGATTTAAACTACCAGCAAAATATATAATTCACACTGTTGGTCCGGTTTGGCGAGGAGGAAATTCAAATGAAAGGGAACTTCTGGAAAGCTGTTATAAAACAAGTTTGGATATTGCAGTACAAAACAATGTTAGTTCGATTGCTTTTCCAAACATCAGTACCGGAATTTATGGCTTTCCAAAAAAGGAGGCTGCTGAATTAGCCATTAAAACAGTTGTTGATTTTCTTAACAAAAACCAATTACCAGAAGAGGTTATTTTTGTTTGTTTTGATGATGATAATTATAATATCTATAATGAATTATTGAAATAATAATCGACTAGGTTCTGTAAAACTTATTATTTGTGCATATATATTTTTACAAAGTTAAAAGCTATTAAATGTGATATGCATCCATAGAATTTGTCTTATACATAGTGTTAGGTTTTCATATTACATTCATCATTATTTTCTTTTGTTTCAAGTTCTTTGTATTTTTTATTTGAACTCTTACGATACTTCTTTCATATATTGATTCAACATTATTTCCATGGCCCTTCACTTGTAACACTAAAAAAGGATTCCCCGCCTTCTTTTTCGGCAGACGGATAATACCGAAAGAGCCCTCCCCAACCACCAAACCAAAACCGACCTTCATTATCTTCTAGGATGCTCAGTATACCATTAGTTACGATCCCTTCCTTTCTATAGAAATTGGTAAAGCCTGATTTACTATCAGTTAGGGCTTTTCCACCTACCCGTTTGGTAGACGGGTTGTAGCGGTACACCCCAAAATTTTCAGCAGCAAACCAAATGTTTCCATTTTTATCTTCATAAAATCCACCTACTTCGATACCATCAATAACTCCATCCTGGGTAAAATTAGTAAATGAATTTCCATCATACATACTTACCCCACCAAACATAGTACCTATCCAAATGTTTCCCTTACTATCTTCCATAATATCATAGATGTTATTATCACAAAGACCATCTTCCATTGTAATATGAGTAAAAGTTTTTCCATCGTATTTGCAAATACCAAATCCATCGGTACCAAACCAGTAGGTACCGTTTCTATCTTCCATGATACATGTAATTCTGTCGAAGAAAAATGTTGTAGTAGTATCCTTTACATGTGCTTTTGGAATAGGAAAAGGGGTAAACTCCTTCCCATCAAATCGACTAATGCCTACTGTTGTACCTACCCAGAATATTCCCTTACTGTCTATAAACAAGCTCCATACTTCATTATCAATCAGGCCATCTTTCTCGGAGAAATTAGTAAACCTTGCCTTACCATTATTCGGGTGTTTATTGTTGTATTTGTATATTCCCCCGTAGGCGCCAAACCATACATTACCATCTTTATCTTCAACAATTCCGGTTATCCGGCCTCCTTTGAGCCCTTCTTTTTCAGAGAAATACTCCAGAGTATCTCCGTTGAACCGCATGATCCCATAGTTATTGGTACCGAACCAGAGATTTCCACTTTTATCTTGAAATATTTTACGGACATGTTGGCATAGTTGACCATCAATAAAGAAAAGAGGATCAACCCAAGGAACCTCTGCTTTTTGGCTGGCAGGCTGGTTTCCTTCTAAAGATGTAGTGTTAGGATTTGTATTTGATCGAACAGCTCCATTTTCTATCAAACTCTTTTCGTTTTGACCAATACCTGAAATCATAAAAACTGAAAATATTAACATCAGGTATATTGGCTTGCTTTCTTGATACAATATTTTGCGGATAGTTCCTCCCATTTTGACATTCTTTAGAACCATTTCTTTCTTTTAAAATAGATCAAAGGGAAGATGAAACTTAGTATTAATACTAGAACTACAATCGGATATCCCAAAACCCATTTTAATTCAGGCATATGTTTAAAATTCATTCCATATATTCCTACAATTAAAGTGGGTAATGATATGCACACAGTTATTATAGTTAGGATTTTAAAAATTTTGTTTTGTTCTAATTCAATCTTACTATTAATATTCCCATTCAAGTCGTCTAATCTATTAAAATTATATTGTAAATAATCAGCTATAACTGTAAGGTCATCAATTTCTTCACCAACCTTTTTGAATATATTATCCTTATTTTTATCGCTCTTTTTTAACAGAAGAAGAATCCTTTGAAATTCAGAAAGAGATTCCCTAATGAGGAGATTATTAAACCTTAATTCTGCAATGTAATCCAAGTCATTTTCTTTAAATTGTTTTGATTTGAGAGTCTTTTGAAAAAGGTCCTTAATTTTTTTTGAAATTAACTCAACAATATCTGCATAATAATCTGAGATTACCCCAATTTGAAAAATAAAAAGTTGATGATACGTATCAAATTTTGTATTCTCAAAACTATAAATAAATTTTGATAATTGATTTAAGCTATCTTCAATCTCTAATGAAAGAAATGTAAATACAATATCATTTTTAATCAAAATATAAATATCCTTTTCCTCAAAAAATTCACTCATAGAATAACTTGGTATGGTAAAGTTTAACGACAACTGATCTATTGATTCAATATAATGTGAACTTATTTCTAAATCCTCACTTCTGCTAAAAGAAGTTAAATCAAGCCCAAACTTTTTAGAAATTGCTTCTAAATCTGAATTTATGAAACCAATAAACCTGATGCTGAATATCTTGTCTGGAAAATATTCGAATTCATCAATAGATTTATATTTTTTTATATCATTATTCTTATAGTAGATTTCAATCATTTTCTCACTTAGTTTATACAGCCATCGTTTGGGCATTGGGTAGTGCGGGGTTTCGAATTACTTATTCCCTAAACCTGCACGAGCCAATTCGTTTTTTCAGATTTTCTTTTTCTACGCCAATTGTCATCGACAAATAGGAAGTATTGCAACGAAAGACTGCGATTTAATTATCCTCTGAACCCAGCATCACATATAGGTATTATAAGGTGCTGCCATTATTTTATCATTTTTAATCTATTCTTTATAACTATGCTTATTAAAATTCCAATAGTTATTGTTATTAACCAATTTATGGTAATAGTGACGACTTCGAATCGATAACTTCTATCAATTCCAAATTTGATAGAATATAAAATAAATGAAAGTCCTGTCAATAAAGGAGATATAATAAGTATCAAACGAATAGCCTTTTCTAACCTGTTTTTTTTAGAAAATACCATGGCTAAAAATAAGAACGAAATACTCATAGTAATGTAGCCTAATTCTTCCAATGCAATAAATATCCCGTGTCCATTATATTGAGTGATTAACGCAATTCCATCTGTTTCACCTTTCATCATACTTATTGGAACGACTGAAAATTGAACGAAATAAGCAATCAATAAAACTATAGCCGAAATAAGAGCAAAAGTAACACTGATGAAACTAAACAACTTTTTTTCGATTGGTGCGATAAAATGATTTGAAACAATAAATAATAAATACGCAAATAACTGAAAAATTGAAAGATACATCCAGTAGTAATCTCTTGGGTAATATGAAAGAATATCAGCAAAAGGATAACTCATACAATCAGCAGGACAGTATGGTCCAGCAGGTGGGACAGCTGTCATTGCAAACCCCCATGTAATAATCGTCAGCAGAGTTAAAGATAGTGATGAGTATAATCCAAATTTTAATATCATTTTATCTTCATTCATAATATATTGAGTTTGTTTATGTTCAATATCATCTACAGCACATACAGTATTTAAGTTGCACCTAACTACAAGATAAGAATAATAACACTTACATAGTCATTATCATTCTCAAATTATTCTGTTACCAAATAAATCCCATCCTTTTCAATTCTAATTAATTTTTGCTTGTATAGAGCTCCTATAGCCTTTTTAAATACTTTTTTGCTCATTTCAAGTTTGGCTAGTATTATTATGGGATCGGTTTTATCGGTCAGGTTCATGAACCCATTATTCTCCTTTAGTTTTTCAAGGATTTTTTTTGAATTTGGCTCAACGTTTATATAGCCTTGCTTTTGCAGACTTACATCAATTTTATTATCTGGACGAACTAGCTTTATATAACCCTTTATTCTTTCTCCCGGTGTTACAGCCTGGAACAGCTCGTTGTCATACAGCAGTCCCCTATGTAAATTATTGATAATAACATTTATACCCAAATCCGTTGGATTACATATTAACAAATCAACTTCCTGCCCGTTTTTTACACTTATATCCTCAGCCTCTAAATATTTATTTGTCTTGCATGTTGCCACAAGACGCTGTGAATCCTTATCAAGAAATAAATATACAGGATAACTTTTCCCAATATTCATTCTTTCATTTTGCTCAGAATATGGTACGAGTAAATCTTTTTCCAGTCCCCAGTCAAGAAAAGCACCAACAGGATTTATATCAACTACTTCGAGTACAGCAAATTCATTCAACATTATAAATGGAACAATTGTGGTTGCTGTTATCCGATCTTCAGAATCTTTAAAAATAAACACAGATATTTCATCGCCAACTTTCATACCACCAGGCACATACTTATTTGGCAACAGAACTTCATTACCCTCATCATCAACAAGATAATAGCCATTTAGTGTTCTTCGTTTTGCCGATAATGTATTAAATATTCCAAGATTCATTTTAGTTTTTCTTTACGGGATTCAAGCTGCAAAATTAAGCTTATTTGTGCAATTGATAATTATGAACGGTTTCTATCTAACCTATCAATCTTTTTGATGGTTTTCCGACATTTGGATTTAACACCAGCAGAACCAAACGGAAGTAACTGTTCAAGAATTAGTTTTAATTCATTTAACAAATCAGGCTCATTTATTGAAATCTTATAGAAAATATCCGTGGAGTATATTAATGAAGCAACTGGGGACCCAGGATTTATCAATATATCAAAAGTAAACTGTAATAGCTCTCCATAATTTTCCTCAGGAATATTAACATTAACCAGAATAGCAAGAAATGCTCGTTGTATCGCAACATTATCAATTTCTGGTAATCGCTTAATAATTGTTGAAATGTATGGTTCCAATATATTTTTATCCCTCTCGCTAATTATTCGTAGTGGCCATGAAGCTCTTCGTGAGATTGGCTCTTGATTTCGAAAAACAATATTCAATAGTTCATCAAGATATGAAGGCTTACTGAGCACTATGTCTGCAATAAAATCAGCCTGTTGACGTGAATGTTCTGCCATTATCAAATCTGATAAGTTATTCATATCGTGATTTTTGGAAACCAACAGAGTTATTGGATACTATTGGCAAAAATAGCCAAGTATTCTCAAATATTGATGATATAAGTACAGAGATTAATTGCTAAAAAAATGCGTTCTTTGTATATTATTAATGTGGGTATTATCAACAAACCTAATGGCTAAACGACGATTTGCAAGGGACTTTATTGGTGTATTAAACAGCAACGTATTTTCAATACTTTGTGGTGTTCTTGTTGTTATCCTTCTTACCCGAATACTAGGAGTTGATGGATTTGGTTTGTACTATGCACTGCTTGTAATCCCATTAATTGTGGTAAGTTTTACACATTTAGGTATCCGTGGTGCTTCCATTTTCATGATTGGCCAAAAGAAATATACAGATGATGAAATTGTTTCATCTGTACTCTTCATACTAATATTTACAGGGATAATAGGTATAATTTCAAGTATTGGTGCATACTCGTTGTTTTATGAACCTGAATACACAATTATATTAGTGAGTTTAGTTGTTATTATTATACCTTTTAGATTGGGAATAATATACATCGGCGGCATTTTCTTGGGTAAAGATGAAATTAAAGAAGCCAACAGGTTTGAATGGGCAATTAACTTAATAAACTTGCTATTGGCTATTGTATTGGTTTGGTATTTTAAAACAGGTTTATTAGGAGCAATAATTTCATTAACCGCTGCCAATATACTGGTGGGATTTTGGGCACTCTACAGGGTATCAATAAAATTTAAAATACGACTGGTTTATATACCGGCAATAGTAAAACAATTGCTAAAACTTGGGATTATGTTTGCTTTTACCTTTTTCGTTATACAATTAAACTATCGTGTTGATATCCTTCTTCTTGAAAAACTAAGTACAATACATGAGGTGGGTATTTATTCACTTGGTATTCATATAGCCGAACAATTATGGCAAATTCCCTTTGCTATCAGTATTGTACTATTTAGCAGAACAGCAAACATTAAGGATCAATCATTAATGACCGAATCAACCGTATCGCTTGCGCGTTTGTCTTTTGTTCTAATCTTTGTACTTTCCCTAATTGCAATTTTGATTGCTCCATATTTCATTCCTCTTGTTTTTGGAATTGACTTTACAGCAAGTGTTGAAATACTTCAATTCATTTTGCCCGGGGTTATAATACTCGTAATTTTCAGAGTAATTAGCGGACAACTTGCGGGAATGGGCAAACCTCAACTTGCTGTATATGTATTTCTCCCGGCTCTAATTATCAATGTTATCCTTAACTTTTTTCTAATCCCTAAATATGGAGGAAAAGGAGCCGCCATAGCTTCTAACATAAGCTATACGCTTGGAACTTTGGGATATTGGATAATATACACCAAAGTTGTAAAAATAAGTTTTTTTGAGATTTTAAGATTCAAGAAATCTGATGCAAGAATCTTCATCGAGTTAAAAAATAAGATTATTAATAAATGGAACAATTAAACAGAATCCCATTTTTCTTTGTTGTTGGCAGGCCCAGATCGGGAACAACATTACTGCGAACACTTTTTGATGCACACCCAAATGTAAGCTTCCCACCCGAATGTCAGTTTATCGTTAATCTATATCCAAAATATGGAAAAATTATTGACTGGGAAGAGAAACAAATATTATCATTCTATCACGATCTTATTGAACAATGGCTTTTTGACACATGGAATATGGATCTTGATAAGCTAAAAAAAACTTTACTATCCTACACCGGTAATCATACCTACGGAACTATTTGCAAAGTTGTCTACCAACAATACAACTCTCTATTCGACAAGCAATCTATAAAATTTTTTGGAGATAAGAATCCGGGTTACGCAATTTATACTAAGCTATTACTGAAGATATTCCCTGAAGCAAAATTCATTCATATAATTCGTGATTATAGAGATAACTTCGTGTCGATTAAAAATGTTGATTTTGAAGTTCCAATCCCTTCGTTGGTTGTACAAAAGTGGAAATATTTTTTTAAAAAATTCAATAAGGATAGTAGATTAAACCCCGACTTGTATTACGTTATCAATTATGAGAAATTAGCAAGCAATCCTGAAGAAGAATTCGGGCTTATATGTGATTTTATTGGGATTCAGTATGATGAAAAGGTTTTCGACTTTCATGAAAAGAAAGACGATATACTTAAAGAATATCCCACAGGATACGTAAAAACTTATCATACCAGCTTATTGCAAAAAATAAATACCTCCAAAATTGGTGTTTGGAAAAACCAATTATCTCCTCTTCAGGTTAAGCTGATGGATTTAACAGCTGGTGAAATTGCTGAACAATCGGGATATAAAAGAGAATATACAAGCTTCAGTTTATGGATTTACATATTAGCATTTCCAGGTAGATTTTATGCAGCTCTATTATACTTAGCAACAAAAATTGTTGATAGTTTTCCCTATAAAATTCGCATGGCAATACTTATTAAAGGTCCGCTATTTCTGGCTAAGATTTACTTGTCAGTATTTAATCGTAAAAAACTTAATGAGCTAAACGATGTAATAATTAAGCGGAAATAAAAAAACGAGTATATTTTGAACAATTGCTATTCCAATTCTAATTCAGTTTTCACCATGATTTTATAAACCGGATAGGGATAATACCCCGATCCCCATTGAGGTGCCAAATACCTATCAAAATAATTCCATTTTAGTAAACCATCATCCGCCTGAGGCTCAAGAAGAGATGCAACCAACGAACCAAGTTTTTGAGAAGTTAACACCACATAAGTACCCTTTGGAAACTCTTTTTCTTCCTCAACAAATTTGCCTTTAATTGTGTTTGTATAATGTCCCTGATTAAGCCTTTGTGAACCTTTTAGTTCATCAATATTAAACTGCTCAACTACTATTTTTGTATTTGCTTTTAACCGGGAAATATTAATTCCATGAGATACCAACAGTGAAATAACTTCGGGATCGGAAACAGAAATCACATAAGCATAGGGAAACTTAACATTTTTTGTAGCATAAAAATCTGCAATATAAGGCACGGTAACCGTAACTTTTCTATCACTACTCTTGTATCTCCAATAACCCCTTACTCCGGGAATAGTATCAGTTTCAAAAGCCTTTATTGTAATTAACTCAGGTGTAGGTTTTCCTTCATACTCAATAGCAAATGAATCTGCTATCATAGGCGACATACCTCGATTAACAGTTTGGGTATCTGCATCTGACAATGTGTTTTCAATTTCACTTTTGTTTTCAGATGCATATTCAAGTATTGTTCTCAACAAACTATAGCAACCCAAAACACGGGTTTTATAATCCGCATAAACATAGTTCTCGTTTAATATCGCCAATCGATTCCTTATACCAATGTAATTTACCAAATACCTGGGTTCGCAAGCGTATGAAGACCAACCCTTTGAATAATCCATCCTATCTATAAACTCACCATAGAAGATATTTTCAACATTATAACTATCCCACAGGGTTCGATGAACTTTTGGCATCATATTATCGCGCATATAATTAATCAGGTTTCTATCTCCGTTAGGATTCATCATCCATGTAAAAGTAATTGGCTCTTCATGAAACGAGCCGTTGGTAGTATGGCAATCAACTGTTATTGCAGGATCCCATTCATTTAAAATATTCTCAACAACGCCCTTTATTTCAGGGGTTTCCAATTTCATGGCATCTCGGTTTAAATCGAGGTTCTGTCCATTATACCTCACCCCTACTCCGTTTATGGGACCAATTTGATTAGTCCGATTTTTTGTGCTTATTTTTTCATTTCCATCAATATTTAAAATTGGTGTAATTAGTACAACAACATTTTTAAGGATTTCTGAATCAGGATTTTTAATCAAATCACGGGCAAGCATTTGGGCAGCTTCCTTACCCTCAACTTCCCCAGCATGTATATTTGCTTGAATATAAACAACTATTCTATTGCCAATATCCATAGGACTTTCAGGCATAGGATTTGCGATAACCAACATTGGAACATAATATCCCTCAAAGGATTGAGCAATTGTGTCTATTTTAATATATGGCGATTGTTTGTCAAGTTTAGTAATAAAATTCATTACATCAGCATATCTTGAAGTTGATGTAAAATCTGATTTTTCAGCAACCGTTAACATATTAACCTGACCCAAACCCATAATACTCATTATCATGAATATCTTGAAAAAAAACATTCCTCTAATCATAATATATCTTTACATTGTATTATTAATAATAATCAGTAAAAGTAATGATGTTGTCGAAATAATTGGACATAAAATATATCACAAATCTGTTACAACCATTAAAAATATTAATCAAGAATAGAAGAATCATACCAAGTTTCACAAATATTTCAAAGATTTGTTTACTAAATTGTGAATCTGTGGTTATTTTTTCAATAATTAATTGGTTTAACGGATAGGGATTAACAGATAAAATTATTTCAAAACTCAGCGTCCACTCGATAATTTTTCATAAATTTGATTTTTATTAAAAACGTAAAATATTATGAAATCGCTGGAAGGAACTAAAACAGAACAAAATCTACTTAAGGCATTTGCAGGGGAATCTCAGGCACGTATGCGTTATGATTATTTCACTAGTCAGGCCAAGAAAGAAGGCTTGGAACAAATAGCTGCAATTTTTGCTGAAACTGCATTGAACGAAAAGGAACACGCAAAACGATTTTTTAAATTTTTGGAAGGACGCCCTGTGGAAATAACTGCAACTTATCCAGCCGGAAAAATTGGTACAACATTGGAAAACCTTAAAGCTTCAGCTGAAGGTGAGAATGAAGAGTGGACCGAATTATATCCTGAATTTGCTCGTATTGCTGAAGAAGAGGGATTTAAAGATGTTGCCGTTGCATTTAAGATGATTGCAAAAGTTGAGAAAGCACATGAAGAAAGATATAATAAGCTTTATAATAACCTAAACGAAGGTCATGTTTTTGAAAGAGGAGAAACATTAGTTTGGAAATGCCGTAACTGTGGATTCCTTCATGAAGGCAAAAAAGCACCGCAAAAATGCCCAGCTTGCTTGCATCCTCAGTCTTATTTTGAGATAAAAGAAAAGAACTACTAGGATAACCAACGATAATGTTTGTACATAAGCATCCAACTTTGGAATGTTAACACTATACCTATATGCACTTCTTGCATGAGCTAATTCCCATTATTCGTCAATCATTAACAATTACATTGTTTGTATTGTCGATGATGCTAATAATTGAATACCTAAATATTTTCTCGAAAGGTATTTGGGGTAACGATCTCAAAAACAGCACTTGGAAACAAATACTCTTGGCAGCAGTGTTAGGAATAATTCCCGGCTGCTTAGGGGCATATACAGCTGTATCTTTGTATATTCACAACGTTATTGGAACAGCAGCTCTAGCAACTGCAATGATTGCTACATCAGGTGATGAAGCATTTTTTATGTTTTCAATTATTCCAAATACTGCGTTTATAATTCATATTTCATTATTTGCTATTGCTATTATTACCGGTTTTGTTGTTAGTATATTTGTTAAAAAAAACACTGGAGTTGTTAACTATCCCGACCAGCATTTGGAAGTACACACCGATGAAGCCCAATGCTTTTGCTATAATAGAAAAGATATTATTGCCAATTTTAAACACATAACTACACTACGAACTATATTGTTGGTAATATTGTTGGTAGCGTTGGTAGTGGTTATTTTTTTTAATGGTTCTGAACATGGCGAACACATTGAATTAATTTCGATGCCTGCAATGGAACATGCTCATCCCGAATGGATAAGGATAACTTTCATTGCTGTATTGGCAATATCATTGTTAATGATAGTAACGGTTAACGACCATTTTCTATCGCATCATGTTTGGGGTCATATTATTAAAAAACACTTCGTCCGTATTGTTGCATGGACTTTCTTCACATTACTGATCCTAAACTTTGTAAATCACTATATAGATATTGAAAAGCTTATTGGTAATAATATTTATTTGGTATTAATAGTTGCTGTAGCAGTTGGAATCATCCCTGAATCAGGGCCACATTTGTTTTTTATAATACTTTTCGCATCGGGAAGCCTGCCATTTAGCATACTCCTGGCAAATTCAATAGTTCAAGATGGGCATGGAAGTCTTCCACTTCTGGCAGAGTCGCGAAAAGGCTTTTTTATTATAAAATCAATAAATATAGCTGTTGGGTTACTTGTAGGAGTTATTGGGATATTATCTGGTATTTAAAATATTTCCTAATTGCTTTACCAGCATAATCAATTGTTTTCCGCAAACGTTTTCGGTCTATTCAATTAATAAAAAGTAAGTTAGCTTATGCTGCTTAGTCATGTAAATTTGAATAAAACTTTAATTAATTAAAAAATTTGAATTACATTAGCCCTCCAAATTGAGAAAAGTTATGAGTTAATAGTTAAAATAAAAATAAGAAGATGAAAAAAAGTTGGATAATAATAATCGTAATTGTGGTTGTGGGATTTTTAATCTATGGATGGTTTAAGGGTTCGTACAATAGCATGGTTACTCTAAGTGAATCTGTTGATAAGCAGTGGGCTGATGTTGAAAACGTATATCAACGTCGTGCCGACTTGATACCAAATCTGGTATCAACAGTAAAAGGCTATGCATCACACGAAAAAGAAACTCTTGAAGGAGTTATTAATGCAAGGGCAAAAGCAACAAGTACAACAATTAATGCCGGGAATCTTACTCCTGATAAAATTGCCGCTTTTCAACAAGCGCAGGATGGGCTAAGCAGTGCATTATCGAAACTAATGGTTGTTGTTGAACGCTATCCCGAATTGAAAGCAAATCAGAATTTTCTTGAATTACAAGCTCAACTTGAGGGAACTGAAAATCGTATTTCTGTTGAAAGGCGCAAATTCAATGAATCAGCCCGAGCTTATAATACCTTCATTAAGTTATTCCCTAAAAATATGTTGGCCAATATGTTTGGCTTTACCGATAAACCATATTTTAAAGCACAAGAAGGTTCAGAAACAGCTCCCAAAGTTGAGTTTTAACTCATGCTTATCCCAATCTTGAAAAAGATTTAATTGCCATTTTATTAATTATTACTATTACAGACAACTGCTTAGATATAACTAAAAATATACCGGATGAAGACTAGAGCTAGTGATTTCTTTACAAAAGAACAAAAATCGGAAATAAAAAAAGCCATACTAAATGCTGAACTTGACACTTCTGGCGAGATAAGAGTACATATCGAAAACGAATGTAATGGTGATGCACTCGATAGAGCATCCTACCTTTTTGGGAAACTTAAAATGGACACAACTGATCTTCATAATGGTGTTCTATTTTATCTGGCTATTGTAAGTAAGAAATTTGCCATTATTGGGGATTCAGGTATAAACAAAGAGGTACCTGAAAATTTTTGGGAAGAAATAAAAACTATTATGGCCGGGAAATTTAAGGAAGGTGATTTTACTGAAGGTCTGTCAACTGGGATAACCATGGCAGGAGTTCGGCTTAAGAAACATTTTCCTCACCATATTGATGATATTAACGAATTGTCGGATGAAATCTCTTTTGGGGATTAACTAAAAACTACAAGCAACAATGAGAATTAAACGAAGTATCCAGATTTCGTCAATCATACTATTTTTCCTTACAACAACTATATTTTCTAATGTTGTAGCTCAAACTATTCCTGACAGACCAGTTCCTCCAAGGCTTGTTAACGATTTTGCAAAAATTCTAAATTCAAAGGAAACCAGAGCTCTGGAAAAAAAGCTTGTGAGATTTAATGATACAACTTCAAATCAAATAGCTGTTGTAATTGTTAATTCATTGGATGGTTATACTCCTTTTAGTTTTGCAACTGAGATTGGTCTGCAATGGAAAGTGGGCAGAAAAGAGTTTGACAATGGAATAGTTGTACTTGTGAAACCCAAAACCAGCACCGATAAAGGGGAGGTATACATTGCTGTTGGTTATGGACTAGAGCCTGCAATCCCTGATGCAATTACCAAAAGAATCATTAATAATGAAATGATTCCTTCTTTCCAACAAGGTGATTACTATGGAGGAATTAATAAAGCAACCTCAGTATTAATGAAACTTGCTTCAGGAGAAATCTCCTCAAAAGACTATCAAAATCAAAGTGGAGGAAAAGGTCTTGTTTCTCTATTGCCATTTATAGTTATTATTATCATCATTATTATTATTAGGGGCAGCCGTGGAAGATCACAAAGTATTGGATCAGGTGGTTCCGGTTCGTTATGGACAGCCTTATTGCTTGGAAGTATGTTGAGTGGCAGAAGCTCAAATTCTGGTAGCTGGAGTAGTTTTTCTGGAGGCGGCTCAGGTTTCGGAGGTGGTGGCGGAGGATTTGGTGGCTTCGGAGGCGGCAGCTTTGGCGGTGGTGGAGCCGGCGGTAGCTGGTAATTGGATTATTAGTAATTAGATAATAGGGTAATTGGTTAATTGCTCATTAGATAATTAGAAATTAACCATTGATATTAGGTCATTGATTGTTACTGATTTCCAAACTACTTATCTTTCTCTTGGCCTAAATCTCAACCTTAATATCAATCTTAACCTCAGCCCTAACTCTATCATCACCCTTTTTTTATACCTTTGCATCCAAATTGAAAACACGTGGAAATTATAGATAAATTAGAGGTTGTAAAAAATCGCTGGGAAGAAATATCTGAACAGATGAATGATCCGGAAGTAATGACGGATATGAAGCGATACGTTAAGCTTAATAAAGATTATAAAGATCTGGAACCTCTTATTACAGCATACAAAGAATACAAATCAATCATTTCCAATATTGAAGGTGCCAGGGAGGTGCTGGAAACAGAAAAAGATGCTGATTTTAGAGAAATGGCAAAGGATGAGCTTGATGAACTAATACCTGAAAAAGAAGCTATCGAAGAAAAAATCAGAATGCTGCTAATTCCAAAAGATCCACAAGATTCCAAAAATGCAATAATGGAAGTTAGAGCCGGCACAGGTGGCGATGAAGCCAGTATTTTTGCAGGCGACTTGTTTAGAATGTATCAAAAGTTCTGTGAAACAAAGAATTGGAAAATTGAGATCACACGAATTAATGAAGGTACTGCCGGAGGTTACAAAGAAATTGTTTTTAGCATTACCGGTAATGGTGCATATGGCATACTGAAATTTGAATCGGGAGTGCATAGGGTTCAGCGTGTTCCAAAAACTGAAACACAGGGTCGTGTTCATACTTCAGCTGCTTCGGTAGTTGTCCTTCCAGAAGCAGAAGACTTTGATATTGAACTGCTTGATAAAGATATCCGCAGAGATACATATTGCTCATCAGGTCCTGGTGGACAATCGGTAAACACAACATACTCAGCAATTAGACTTACCCATATTCCATCAGGAATTGTGGTTACATGTCAGGATGAAAAATCACAGCTCAAGAACTATGCGAAAGCCTTGAAAGAACTAAGAAACAGGTTGTACGATTTGGAATACACAAAGTACCTCGAAGAAATGTCGGGGAAACGTAAAACCATGGTTTCTACTGGTGATAGGTCTGCTAAGATCAGAACCTATAACTGGCCTCAGGGACGTGTTACCGACCACCGTATTGGCCTAACCCTTTACAACCTACCTGCAATTATTGATGGAGATATTCAAGATATTATGGAAAAACTCCAAATGGCCGAAAATGCAGAAAAATTAAAAGAAGAGATGTAGGAATTGTTTGATTGCTCGATTGCTCGATTGTTCTATTGCTGTGAGGATTAAAATAATAAATAGTAGTTAATCAATAATCAATATAAAACCCCATGACTCGTCAAGAATTATTCAGAATTATTCAGAAAAAGAAATCATTCCTATGCGTAGGTTTGGATACAGATATTAATAAAATACCCAAACATTTATTATCAAACGAGGATCCGATTTTTGAATTCAATAAACAAATTGTTGATGCAACTCATGAAGTTACGGTTGCCTATAAACCAAATTTAGCATTCTACGAATCTTTAGGTTCAAAGGGATGGGATAGTCTTGAGAAAACTGTTAATTATATAAGATCGGTAACTTCTGATATTTTCATTATTGCAGATGCAAAACGTGGTGATATTGGTAATACCTCGGCAATGTATGCCAGTACATTTTTCGATACATATAATTTTGATGGAGTAACCCTTGCTCCTTATATGGGATTGGATACAGTTTCTCCTTTTCTTCAATATAATGGTCGCTGGTCGATAATACTTGCCCTCACTTCAAATAAGAGTGCAAATGATTTTCAATACACTAAAGATAAAAACAATGTACCCCTCTTTAAAAATGTTCTAAAAACGGCACAAACCTGGGGAACCATTGATCAGATTATGTTTGTTGTGGGAGCAACAAAGGCTGAAGCTTTGCAGGATATACGGAAAATTGCTCCAGATAATTTCCTATTAGTTCCCGGAGTTGGCGCTCAGGGAGGAAGCTTGTCTGAAGTGGCAAAATACGGTATGAATGATCATTGCGGATTACTGGTAAATTCTTCACGTGGCATTATCTATGCATCCACAGATGTAGATTTTGCAGATCTTGCAAAAGAAAAAGCAACAGAATTACAAGAGGAAATGGAAGTGTATCTGAAAGATTCTGGTCTAATATAAATAAACCTGATTTGTTACTAATCAGTGTTTTTAATATATTATTTGTCAACACTTTAAAGAAGTGTGTTTTTACTTTGTGTTCACTTTGTGTAATCCTTGGTGATACTTTGTGGTTAAATTTTTACCACGAAGGCACACAAAGTGCTTCACGAAGGCACACAAAGTTACAGACAGTACTGTATGTAAGGAATTTACTATAATTACCAAATTGTATATAGCACACTGATTAGTTACTCTGATTATTAAAAATCACCAAATAAAAAACCTTCCAAATACTCAAATTGGAAGGTTTTTTTGTGGATTAGAATCAGTATCTATATTCCTTCGATAACTGTTGTCCAACCATGTTTATCTTCAATTTCACCTTCCTGAATCGCCCTTAAGGTAATATATAATTTTGTAGAATATGGTCCGGCAATATCGCCATAACTGTAGGTTGTATCAGTAACTCTATCATAAACTTTAGCTATAGGGCTAATAATAGCAGCTGTACCACAAGCTCCTGCTTCTTCAAAAGTTTCTAACTCCTCGATGGGAACTCGACGACGCTCAACCGTTAAGCCAATATCTTCAGCAATTTGCTCAAGACTCATATTCGTGATTGAAGGCAGGATACTAACCGACTGTGGAGTAATATATCTACCATCTTTTATTCCAAAGAAATTTGCCGGACCTGCTTCGTCAATATATTTTTTCTCCAATGCATCTAAAAATAATACAGATGCAAATCCATCTAAATGAGCACGATGAGCAGGCACCATACTTGCAGCGTAATTACCGCCTACTTTAATACTTCCGGTTCCCAGAGGAGCAGCACGATCATAATCACGAACAACTTCAATTGGAACAGGTTTAAACCCTTCTTTAAAATATGGACCTACAGGTGTCACAAATACCATAAACATGTACTCATCAGCAGGTTTTACTCCAACTTGCGGACCACTACCAAATAATAATGGTCTTAGGTAAAGAGTTGCACCTGTACCGTATGGAGGTATATACTTTGCGTTTAACTTAACAGCTTTAAATATAGCTTCCTTAAATACTTTTTCAGGAACTTTGGCCATCATAATTCCTTCGGCTGAACGAGCCATGCGTTTTACATTTTCCTCCCATCTAAAAAGACGAACTTTACCATCTTTTCCACGGTAAGCTTTTAATCCTTCAAACGCTTCCTGGCCGTAATGTAAAGCAGTTGCAGCCATGTGAATGTTTATTGTTTCTGATGAAGTTATTTCAAGTTCACCCCAACTACCATTTCTGTAATAACAACGCACGTTATAGTCAGTTTTGTGGTATCCGAAAGGTAGGTTGCCCCAATCTATATTCATTGAATTATCCATGATAATTATTTTATTATTAAAAACGCTAATTTACGGATATTTGAATATATAAAGCACCCAAACAAGAGAAAGTATGTAGTTTATAAACAGTAAAAATTAGGAAATAAAGTACCGTATCTAAGAAGCTGTGCAATACAACATAATCCCAATTATCCAAGGCAATCTTATCCAACGATGTTTGATTGTAGAGATGACCATTAGAAGGAAATCCTAAAGTATATCCACCAGGAGTGTTTTTATCAACAAAAATTTCATGTCCACCCGAAAGAGCCAAACCAACTACCAGTGATGGTAAGTCATCTACTGCTGTGTAACTATTACCAAGAAAAAAAACGATAAATCCATTAATTCATTTTTGGCACAAAACATTGAAATTCTTTCAATGGTAGAATAATAATTCTTTATAGATTTGCAATAAACAATAAATGGTTAGTCGCGGCACAATTATTGCAAATTATATCAATATTTTATAAAAATACGTTTACTAACTAACATCTCACAATTGATTGAAAAAATGACACAATCTATAAAGGCTACAAAAATCCTTATACTAATATTTTTAATAATTGGATTGTATTCGTGCAGCCCCGAAAAAAAACTGGCAATTGAGTTTGCTTCTAAAGCTAAATCAAATAGTATTTTAATATTAGCGCCTAACCAGTTATTTAAGGTTAACCTTAAAACATTCATGCTGGATTCCCTTGGCATCAAAGACGATAAAAATAAAGACTCCCTACTACTAATTCATAGTCATTATTTATCAGAATTAAACGATTCACTTTTTATTGCAAATTATATATTAGGATATGCTAAATCGCTTAGTAAGTTTGGTTTCCGAATATATAACCAAAGTCAAATGGAACAATTTTTAGGTATTGATTCAAATACATATCAAATTAATATTGCTCAAATTGAACTTGAAGAAACATTGTACACTTATCGTGATGAAGCAAATGTTGTTGACAGTTATTATTACCACGATCACAACCTAAATGCTGTTTATGTGAATTCATGGTTTGAGATTAGTAATCTTGATAAAGGTAATTCGAAACAAAACATTTATTTCTCATCTGATTTGATAACTGATATTCCAGAAGGCGCATTTGATTATGACATTTTTAGTGGAAGGGTTAGGTATATGTATAATATTGATTCGCTTGAATTAAATATGTTATATGATTTTGCATACCAACTTGGCAGTGAATATGCCAAATACACATTCGATTTACTTTTAAACGAAGAGTTGGACAATAAAATTGATGCCAGTCAGAGAAATAACAAATACTGGCGATATGATCCAACAAGGCGTACTTTCTTTCTCGCAAAAGATGATCGTTTTATTCCCTTGGATGAATAAAGATTTACAAATCAGTTGTTTGATAGTTTCAATGCCCAACTAACATCAAATAATACGATCATTTCCCCATGACCTTATATGCCTTATATGGCTGGGTTATTGATAGACTAACACCAATAACTTAAATAAAAACACATCCCAAAGTCTCCGAAATCGATCGATATGATATGGCGATTGCTTTTTTAGCATTATCAATATCCATCCAAATAGCTTCGGTAATATCTTCTTCCATTTGTGGAATTAGATCGCTGTCCATATTATTGCTCATTAAAAACCAATATGTCTTTTTCAAATACCACTTTCCATTTCTATTATAGATGTGAAATGTGTTGGGCAAATATTTTATTATCTTAACATCTTTCAATCCTGTTTCCTCACGAACTTCTCTTTTTGCTGCTTCCATGATTGATTCACCCTTTTCAATTTTTCCCTTTGGCAAATCCCAAATACCCAGTCTTTTTATTAGTAAATAATTATTTTCCGTGTTTTGAACTATACCACCGGCGGCTTCTATATATATAAACTTCTGGGATATATCATTAAAAATATCAATAAAATCATAACCAAAAATATTCATATCATTAGTAAACTCATTTTCAAACAAACCATCTACAAAACTTTCAATATCCTCTTCACAGGATACTTGAAATGGTTCAATATTTTTAAATGAGGTATCTGATTTATTTGTAATCCTAATGGCAATATCATTGAAATAAACAGTTATCATAATTGAGAATATAAAGAATCATACTATTAAATTAATAGCAAATTTAGGAAATATCGCACTGATCTTAGAAATGATATAATTTAACCTACAACCATTACAGTAAATTGAATGTCTTTTTTAAGTTACTTTGCATAGTTATTAAAAATTAACACTTATACTTCTCATATGAATAATATACCCACTTTTCACAATCGTTATAAGTCAGGCAAATATAAAAAATCGCTTGTTATATTTTTGTTTTTATCAGCAGCAGTATCAGCACTGGGTCAAAATATCGACAAAAGCTATATGCATCACGAAGTACCTGATGACCCATATAAACCCAGATTGGAACAAGATATTGAGACCTCGCCCGCCTATAGATATAGGGGTAGTAATTATTTCACAGTTCAGGTTAATGTAAATGATGATGGTGAAAATATATTGTGGGATGCAGCAAATGAGCCATCAATTTCGGTTGACCTTAACAACCCTGACAGAATGGTGATAGGTTGGCGTCAGTTTGATGATGTTACGAGTAATTTCAGACAAGCTGGTTATGGGTTTTCCACGGATGCTGGTTTAACCTGGACATTCCCAGAGCCTATTGATCCTGGAGTATTTAGGTCGGACCCGGTACTGGATATTGATAGCGATGGTAACTTTTATTACAATAGTCTTACAAAGAATGCTAATAATGATTATTGGTGCGACGTATTTAAAACCACAGATGAAAACTTTGAATGGGATGAAGGAACCTTCGCTCAGGGAGGTGATAAACAGTGGATGTACATTGACAATACTGGCGGTATGGGCAATGGAAATATTTATGCTTTTTGGAATTCAAGTTTTTCAATATGTTACCCAGGGTCGTATACACGATCTACTGATGAAGGAGCAAGTTATGAAGATTGTGATGGTGTAATGGGTAACCCAATCTGGGGAACATTAACAGTTGGCCCTGATGGTGAATTATATACGGTTGGCTCAGCAAGCAATACCGGTGTAGTGGTTACAAAATCAACTACTGCAACAAATCCTGCATCGCAAACTAGTTGGGATTTTGCTAACTATGTAGACCTTGACGGAAGCTTAAACGGCTGGACTGATATTAATCCTGGAGGGTTATTGGGTCAGGCTTATATCGATGCCGATAGATCGCATGGACCGGGAAGAGGTAATGTATATGTGTTAGCATCTGTTGATCGAGATACAGGCGATCCTGGTGATGTAATGTTTGCCCGGAGTACAGACGGTGGACAAACGTGGGAAAACCCGATGCGTATAAATGATGACCCATACAACAATAAATGGCAATGGTTCGGAACCCTATCGGTGGCACCTAACGGACGTATCGATGCGGTTTGGCTCGACACCCGCAATGCTCCTGTAAATAACGAATATATGTCAGAACTATATTATTCATTCTCTACAGACGAAGGTATTACATGGACCGAAAACGAAAGACTCTCAGAATCATTCCACCCCCATCATGGATGGCCCAATCAAAATAAGATGGGCGATTATTTCGATATGGTGTCCGACGATAATGGAGTACATCTTGCCTGGGCAAATACCATTAACGGAGAACAGGATGTTTACTATACCTATATTACACCCTGGATTGTTGGTGTAGATAACGAGTTTACAAAAAACAACAGATCATTCATAAATTATCCAAATCCTGTTATTAGTAAAACAACTCTCAGATACGAACTCCGAGAATCCTCACATGTAGTTATTACTGTATTTGATATTCTGGGAAATAATGTGGAAATTGTGGTTGATGAATTACAAGAATTTGGAACTCATAATATTGTTTTCGATGCAAGTAAACTTGGACGTGGTATCTACTTCTGTAGACTTACAGCCGGGACTCAATCTGAAACCATAAAACTTACTGTTATTGATTAATCAACCAAAACTTTTTGTAGGTTTGCGGCATGATATATAATTCAGAAACAGCCGACCAAATAGCGCTTAACTTACTGGAGATTAAAGCTATTAAATTAAGTCCTTCAAATCCATTTACATGGGCTTCCGGACTCAGATCACCAATTTATTGCGATAATCGAGTTGCTCTATCATACCCAGAAAAGAGAACCTATATTAAAAATCAACTGGTAAATGCTATCAGGGATAATTTTAGTGATGTAGATGTTATAGCGGGAGTTGCAACTGCCGGCATTCCACAAGGCGCCCTTGTTGCAGATGAACTCGGATTACCTTTCGTTTATATCCGATCATCTGCGAAAGCACATGGCATGACAAACAAAATTGAAGGGAAACTCGACAAAGGGCAAAAAGTTGTGGTTATTGAAGATCTTATATCCACCGGAAAAAGCAGTTTACTTGCCGTTGATGCCATTAGAGATTCAGGAGCAATAGTTGAAGGTATGGTTGCTATATTTACTTACGGACTTGATATAGCAGAAAAAAATTTTACTGATAAGAATTGTGAACTCATTGCTTTATCGGATTATAACGCAATGATTGGTAAAGCAGTTAGTGGTAACTATGTTACACAGGATGATGAATTATCATTACTTGAATGGAGAAAAGACCCTAAAAAATGGAGTGACGGGGTAGAATGATAAAATGATTCACTCATTTTAGCATTCAATAATTTAAGCATTCAATCATTAAAAAAACAACCATGATAATAGAAGGAAAACCAGCAACGATAAATCAAGACATTAAAAGTGTTTACACATTTTTAACTGATTTTAATAATTTTCAGCCTTTGATGCCCGACCAAATAACCAATTGGAAAAGTGATAAGGAATCATGCTCATTTACTATTCAGGGAATGGCAGATATAAGTCTTGTATTTTCTGAAAAAATACCCAACGAATTAATCAAACTTGTACCTCAGGGAAAGGTACCTTTTAGCTTTTCACTAATATTGAAATTGTCTGAGATTGAAAGTAATACTATTGTAAAAGTTGATGTTGATGCAAAACTTAACCCAATGATGGCAATGATGGCAAAACGCCCACTCGAAAATCTTGTTAATGTAATGGCAGGGAATATTAATGATGCAATCGGGAGATAGTTCTAATTGGTGTAGTTGTCCTGTTAAACTGTAATATAGTTTATCAATGCAATAACTTTACAACACCTAGTTATTAATGTTTTATAAACCAGAAAACCCAATAACTCAACAACCTGATAACAATTATTAATCCTAAATCAAAAAATCAATTTCCTTATGCAGATATTGTTTTAATTCACCGTTTTTTTTCTCGATGGATAGCCTTCCATAACCATCCACATCAACAATCTTTCCGGTAAACTTACCTCCATTATCTGAATAATCAGCCCATTCAAAATATCTATACAGGTTATTCAAATACTCGTTTCTTAATAATGAATTATCATTTTCTAATTTTAATGATTCATATCTTGTGTTTATACAACTAAGGAGATTTTTTAGTATCTCATCAATCGAAACATCTTGTTCAAAATATTGAATTAATGAAACTGGGTTTTTTGCATCAGAATAAAAAATTCGCTGATTAATATTAACTCCTATTCCAACAATTGAAAAATCGATTTTATCACCTTTAATAAAGTTTTGAAATAGTATACCACAAATCTTCTTATTCTCAATATAGATATCATTTGGCCATTTAATCTTAACTTCACGATCAATATTATTCGCCATCAAATACGATTTCAATAAATCTGAAATCGCCAGTGATAATGCCTGTGTAAGCACAAACTGATTTGCAGGTGCAATAAATCTAGGCTCTAAAATTAAGCTAAATGTTAGGTTTGCCCCGGGCTCACTCTCCCAGAAATTATCTCCCTGCCCTCGTCCTCTTTCCTGCTTATGAGTTATTATTACATCTCCCTCACATAGAGTACCCTTCTCGTTTAATTCCTGTGCATAAGAATTTGTGGATCCTACATTACTTACATTAATAATATTAAACTTCATATTGATATTGACATTTCAGCAAATATACAGATATTGAAATAATCAAAAAAATTACTTTTAACTTATGGATATTATCACTACGTCAAATCAACAATAACTAGCAACTATTTTTGTATTTTTGTAGATTATTTCACAGATTATCCTATGACAAAAAAAGTTGTAAAAGACGATACTAAAGATGTTCTTAAACAGATTATAACTGCAATGCAAGACAAAAAAGCTAAAGGCATTATCAGTCTTGATCTCAGCAAGATACACGATTCCATTTCAGAATATTTTGTTATATGCCATGCTCAATCAACAACCCAGGTAGATGCAATTTATAATAATGTTGTTGATATGGTTCGGAAAAATTGTGGTATTGCACCTTTTCATCGCGAAGGATATGAAAATTCGGAATGGATTTTGATAGACTACTTCGACATTGTGGTTCATATATTCCGTGAGGACATTAGAAATTTTTACAAGTTAGAGCAGCTATGGGCAGACGCAGTACTTAAAGGGTATGAATGTGAAAAATAGGTGCTATTGCACATAGGATGAAAAAATAATCGTACGACAGAATGGCAGAAAAAGATATAAAAAACAAACAAAAGGAACAAAGTTCAGGATCAAACCCTTTTAACCTTAAAACAAAAGGAAAAGATGGCAAACCAAAATTCAATTTTTATTGGATTTACGGCATACTCGCTCTAATACTTTTTGGGGTTCAGTTTATTGGTTTAAATGATGAAGGTAAACAAACCGATTGGCGCGACTTAAAACAAATGTTAGAGAGTAATGATGTAAGTAAAATTGTGCTTGTAAATAAGGAAACAGCTGAAATTTTTATTAGGTCTGAAAACCTTTCAAAGGAACAATATAAGGATATAGAGGGTAAAACAGGATTAAATAAAAACTCTCCTCACTTCTATTACAATGTTGGATCAGTTGATAAGTTTTACGAAGATGTTGAAACCGCTCAAATAGAGGTAAGTGATCCTATATATGTTGAAACTGAAATTAGACATAATTGGGGTGCAGAAGTATTAAGCTGGATTTTTCCCATCGCACTGCTGGTGGGAGTTTGGTTTTTCTTCATGCGCATGATGAGCAAAGGCGGCGGTGGTGCTGGTGGCCAGATATTCAATATTGGCAAATCCAAAGCCCAGGTTTACGACAAAAAAACAAGTGTAAACATATCATTTAAAGATGTTGCCGGCCTCGAAGAAGCAAAAGTTGAGATCACCGAAATTGTTGATTTCCTTAAGAAACCGGAAAAATACACAAAGCTGGGCGGGAAAATCCCAAGAGGGGTATTGCTTGTGGGCCCTCCGGGAACCGGTAAAACTCTACTTGCCAAATCCGTTGCCGGTGAAGCCGATGTTCCTTTTTATTCCATATCAGGTTCTGATTTTGTAGAGATGTTTGTTGGAGTTGGAGCATCACGGGTGCGTGATTTGTTCAAGCAAGCCAAAGAAAAATCGCCAAGTATAATATTTATTGATGAAATTGATGCCATTGGTAGAGCCAGAGGTAAAAATCAGGTTACTGGAGCAAACGACGAACGTGAAAATACGCTAAACCAACTTCTTACCGAAATGGATGGATTTACTCCTAACTCAGGAGTTATGATCCTTGCCGCTACTAACAGAGCTGATATTCTTGATAAGGCACTAATGAGAGCCGGTAGATTCGACCGTCAAATTCATGTTGAACTTCCTGATTTAATAGAGAGGAACCAGATTTTTCAGGTTCATATGAAACCCCTTAAACTTGCAAGAACAGTTGATGCAGAATTTTTAGCTAAACAAACCCCAGGGTTTTCGGGAGCCGATATTGCTAACGTATGTAATGAATCAGCATTGATAGCAGCCAGATCAAACCATAAAAGTATTACAAAGCAAGACTTTATGGATGCCATCGACCGAATTATTGGTGGACTTGAAAAGAAAAATAAGATAATAACTCCCAATGAAAAAAAGGTGGTGGCCTATCACGAAGCAGGTCACGCTTCAATAAGTTGGTTGCTTGAACATGCACATCCATTGGTTAAAGTTACCATCGTTCCCCGTGGAAAATCTTTAGGGGCTGCATGGTACCTTCCTGAGGAGAGACAAATTACAACCTACGATCAAATGTTTGATGAAATGACAGCAACCCTTGGTGGACGTGCGTCTGAACAGGTTATCTTTGGTAAAATATCAACGGGAGCATTAAATGATTTAGAAAGAGTAACAAAACAGGCATATGCAATGGTTGCATATTATGGCTTAAGCAAAAATCTTGGTAATGTAAGTTACTACGACTCAACAGGTCAACAAGAATATTCATTTAACAAACCATTCAGCGAGAAAACAGCCGAGTCCATTGATATAGAGGTTAGTAGAATAGTTGAAGAAGCTTATACAAGAGCAATTAAAACTTTGGATAAAAACAAAGATGGCCTGGAAAAACTAGCTGAATTACTCCTTGAAAAAGAAGTTATATTTAGTGATGATCTTGAAAATGTTTTTGGTAAACGACCATGGGGTATAACCACCAACTTATTAAAAGAAATGGAGAGTGGTAAAGCAAAAAAGAAACCAACTAAAAACACAAAGGCCACAACGATTGTACCTGATGAATCATCTGATGAAGTTTCTCCTGTTAGGGAATAAACTATTTTAAACAGAATTTGTTTAAGAATGAAAGAAAGTACCAGTAAAGAAAAAGTATTGAAGAAAGTGCGAAATGCTCTTATCAATAAACTTGAAAACCCATTCAAGAATATTGAATTCTCCAGTTCAGTTTTTTATCCTCAAGAGGAAGGGCCTGAGGTGGAGTTTGCTACAAAACTTGTTGAAAGCGGAGGAACTTTTATTTATTGTTCTAACGAAAATGATGTTGGTAATCAGCTAAGTGCATTAATTGAGAATGAAAGCTGGACTAATGTTTTTTGTACTGATAATAATCTTTCTGGATTATTAAATAACTCTAATATTATTTTCTCAAGTGATTATAAAGATTTCAACGCAATAAACGTTGGAATTACGCCATGTGATTTTCTAATTTCACGATTTGGTAGTATAATGGTATCATCCGGGCTTGGATCAGGACGTCGGCTATTTGTATACCCCGAAATACATATAGTTATCGCTAAAGCATCACAGGTGGTTCCTGAGCTAAAGGATGCAATTATTGGAATGAAAAAAAAATATTCTAACAACTTCCCTTCACAAATAACTACTATCACAGGTCCCAGCCGTACTGCTGACATTGAAAAAACATTGGTTATGGGAGCACATGGACCAAAGAGTTTGTACGTTTTCATGATCGACGATATGTAGATATAAGATTTCATTTCTGTAATATTTTTTTTCTTTCAAAGATAATTCGCCCATTTTATTAGTTTTGCACACTAAACTATATGCAACTTCTGTATCTTGAAAGATATTTACGTTAGAACCTTAACCGGGATCGTTTTTTTAATTGTTGTTATTGGGTCTATCATCCTTGATCCTCTGGCGTTTTTAGTAGTATTTTCTCTATTCACTTTTATAGGACTAAAAGAATTCTACCAACTCACCAACCCCAAATCGAATAAAAAACCAACTGCCGAGTATTATATATTTGGATTACTAATATACTTCATCATTGGTCTTTCTGGCCTGGGTTATATTGATATAAGAAATACGGCAATTATTTTTGTTCTATTTTTCATTCAAATTGCCATTGAGCTTTTTAGAAAGAAAAACCCTCAATGGAAAAATATTGCAATCATATTAACTGGTTACATCTATGTTTCTCTACCTTTTGGATTGATGAATGCATTGTACTACACGGGAGCGATCGATCAACCACGTGCCGGAATCCTTATTGGGGTTTTTGTTTTGATTTGGACCAGCGATATTTTTGCTTATTTAATTGGTAGCATGTTTGGAAAACATAAACTTTTTGAACGCATTTCGCCAAAGAAGACGTGGGAAGGAACAGTTGGAGGATTAGTGTTCGCCATAATAGCAGCTTATATATTATCCATTTTTGTTAATCAACTTAATTTAACTCAGTGGATGATACTCGCTGTAATAATGGTTATTAGCGGAACAATAGGTGATCTGGCAGAATCGCTGTTAAAGCGCAATGCCGGAATTAAAGATTCGGGAACATTATTCCCCGGTCATGGCGGTGTACTGGATAGATTTGACGCAGTACTATTTGCTATCCCCATGGTTTTTGTTTTTATTAATTTGATATAGATATGCATCTTCATAAAGAAGGATATAAAACAATTCTGGTAACCATTTTAGTATTAACTCTATTATGCTTGATTGTCTGGCATTTTGTCCCGTGGTGGCAACTACAAATAATTATTTATCTCGGATTATCCGTTGAGTTAATATGGACTATTAGTTTTTTCAGAGTCCCTCATAGATCTGTGAAATTAAATGAAGACACTATTCTTTCTTCCGCGGATGGGGAAGTTGTTGCGGTGGAAGAAGTAGTTGAAAATGAATTCTTTAATGATAGAAGGATTATGATTTCCGTTTTCATGTCGCCATTTAACGTACACGTTAACTGGTATCCAATTAGCGGAAAAGTTATTTATACAAAATACCATAAGGGAAAATATCTGGCAGCATACAATCCCAAATCTTCAACTAACAACGAAAGAAACACCATTGTTGTTGAAAACTCAAATGAAAAAGCTGTGTTACTTAGACAAATAGCAGGTGTTATGGCTCGTAGAATAATAAGCTATGCTAGAAAGGATGATGCCGTAATGCAAGGAGATGAATTTGGAATTATCAGATTTGGGTCACGAGTTGATTTTTTCATCCCCATAGATGCTAAAGTAAACGTTAAGATAGGCGATAAAGTTAATGCTCAGAAAACTATTCTTGCTTATTTCTAAGTAAATAATCCCAATAACAAATTATCTAGTGGCTAATTAACCAATTATCTAGTGACCAATTATCCAACTACCAGTTTATAATATTCCCATTATTTCCTTCAGGCTGGTAATAGAGTATGTACTTCCATTACCCTTATGACTACTATTTGGATCGAAAAATATTTGCCTCATACCAACATCACTTGCCCCAAGTATATCAACCTCGTAATCATCACCAATCATAATACTATTTTCGGCCTTGGCTCCTGATCTCTCAAAGGCGAAATTAAATATTTTAGGATTTGGCTTTTTATAACCTGCCTCCTCCGATGTAATAACTTCAACAAAGTACTTATCCATCCCCGATTCCCTCAGTTTAATATCTTGTACTTCAGAAAAGCCATTGGTAATAATATGCAAAGTATAATTGGGATCAAGATATTCAAGAACCTCAATTGCATAAGGAAATAAATTTACCTTCAATGGACTTAACCTAACATAGTCATTACCAATCAGTTCACCCAACTTACTATCTTCAATACCAAAGTCGTTAACCGTTAATTTAAACCTTAAACCTCTTAGCACCTCTTTTTTAATTTCTCCTTTACGGTATAAATCCCAAAGCTTATCGTTATGAATGGTATATGCATCATGAAATCCCTTTGCAGAGGGGACTCCCCTTTCGAGTAGTTTATGTGTATTAAAAATTTCTTCAAAAGCTTCTTCGGCACTTTTTTCGAAATCCCATAAAGTACGGTCTAAATCAAAAAATACATGTTGAATTTCATTCTTCATAACTGCTTATTTTAAGCCAGCAAAAGTAGCATTTTTAAACAAAGCAATCGAAAATAAACACGAGATAGGGTAAATACAAAAACCCTTTTTCCTGTTAAATAAATAACAAATTGGTCATCTTTTTTTATAATTTCGCTTTTTTTAAAAAAATAACTCTATGACAATAATAATAACAGGTTCAGGGTTAACCATCGAGAAAGTGGTTGATGTTGCCCGTAATCGTGCAAAGGTTGAGCTTCATGCTGATGCATTATCTCGTATAGTAGCATGCCGTGCGATGCTGGAGAAAAAGATAGATGCACATGAAATTATGTATGGTGTAAATACCGGAATTGGTGAATTCTCAGAAGTTGTGCTTGATGATGATCAGGTGGAAGATTTCCAGAAATACCTCATATACAACCATGCAGCAGGTATTGGTGATGCCATGCCCGAAGATTATGTTCGTGGTGCTATGTTAGGCAGAATAAATGTACATGCACACGGTAACTCAGGAATACGACCTGAAATAACATTAGCTCTGGTTGAGATGCTAAACAAAGGGGTTACTCCATATGTTTGCCGCAAAGGATCTGTGGGTGCATCCGGCGACTTAGCTCCAATGTCGCAAATTGCATTATTGTTAATGGGTGAAGGTAAAGCTTACTATAATGGCCATATGTTAGAAGGCAAAGAAGCCATGGATAAGGCCGGCATTCCCATACCAGGACTAAAAGCACGCGACGGTCTGGGAACCATTAATGGCTCAAACGTACTTACTGCAATGAGCGCACTTTTTCTATTTGATGCCAATAATTGGCTAAAGCAAGCCGAAATTGCTGCTGCTATGTCTCTTGAAGCTTTAAAGGCAAATATGGGACCTTATACTGCCCGACTTCATGAAGTGCGTGGTTTTAAAGGTGCGGTTAGAAGTGCATGTGCCATAGGGAAATTGGTTGCAAATGGCGATTTAAAGACAGGAAAAGTAGATCACAAAGTACAAGATGCATATTCTATGCGTTCTTCACCACAGGTTATTGGCACTGCTCATGATGCCATGGCTTATGCTCGTTCACAAGTAGAAATTGAGTTAAATGGTGTTGGCGATAATCCTATTTTCTTTCCGGAGGAAAATATCCAACTATCAGGAGCAAATTTCCAGGGAACACCTGTTTCATTACCAATGGATATGGCAGGAATTGCAATAACTATGGTTAGTGTTATGTCAGAAAGAAGAATGAACAGATTAAATAACCCCGCACTAAGTGTTGGACTTCCTCCATTTCTTACTAAAGGTGCTGGTATGTTCTCTGGAATGATGTTGAGTCAATATACCGCTGATATGCAAATTGTTGAGCAGCGAATCCTTTCAGCTCCGGCCTGTATTCAATCCATTCCGGCTGCTGCCGATCAGGAGGACTTTGTTTCGATGGGAATGAATACCGCCATTAAAAACTTTCAAATTCTTGATAATGCTTATGGCATCCTTGGAATTGAGTTTATGGCGGCTGCCCAAGCTCTTGATTTTAGAGAATATAAATTTGGTGATGGTGTTACTAAAGCCAGGGAAATTATCCGTAAGCACGTTGATTTTTTGGAGATTGACCGCCCATTATATAAGGACCATAATACAATGAAGGATCTTGTTAGTTCATGCGAGATACTAACAGAAGTAGAAAAGGTAGTCGGATCTTTAGAGTAATAATAAGGTGCAGAGTTGTGAGGTTATTTTATCTTACAACTCTGCAAACTAATAATAACAACTCGACAACATGATAATAACAACAATTCAACAACTATGGTAACCCTACCCCCTTCCACTCAAGAAAACGATCAACCCACTCGTCCTGAGCTACTAAAAATACTATGTATATTAACATTTATTGGAAGTGGATTATCACTTATATCGAACACAATAATGTTTTTTTCAATCGATATAATCAGATCTTATTATGAGAACGGCAATTTTGATTTTCTTGCTGAGAGTATGGATTTAACCGCATTAGAATTATTAATAAATGTGAATTCATCCTATTTCCTTTTTCAGGCATTAGTTTTTGCATTATCAGTATATGGGGCATATTTAATGTGGAATCTAAAAAAAATAGGTTTCCATATTTACACAATTGCTCAAATAGTTTTAATCATCCTTACTCAAGTATTTATCACAGAATTACCATTCCCTTTCTTTGAACTTATGATTTCTCTTATTTTTATTACTTTTTATGCAAAAAACCTACAATATTTGAACTAACACTAATAAAGCATGGAAGAAACAGCCATTGACTTTTTGGATCAAAAACAAAAACTACCTCAATATTTAATTGTACCACTAACTGTTGCACTTATTTTCAGCATTATTAACTTATTTTTTTTCGCAACAGCAACTTTATATTTATTATACAATCCGCATTTTCTTCAGTCAATCGATATAGATTTATCCCATTATAGCAACCTCAAGGTATACTTTTTTGTAAGTATACTTTTAAATCTAATGATAATAACCAGTATAATATTGTTAAGTAAGCTTAAGAAAAAAGGTGTTTATCTTTTTTTAATAGTTACATTATTCATTGTTATAAATGAACTCTTATTCATCAGTCAATTAACTATTAGCTATATGGTAATAGGTGTCCTTGTTGGCTTTGTGGTATTAATAATTAACATAAAATTCAATCTATCATAGATAGATTAACCATTTAGCTTCTATGAATACTAGGAATAGCGATCTAATGACACAACCAATAATGCTATTTTTAAGGAAAATATTGTTTTAACCCTCCTAAACACAAATAATCTTCTCTTTTTCTCAATTTAATATTCATATTTTAAATATGTTTGTTAATAATTGTTAATTTTACATTAATATTTTATTAAGTTTGTACTCTTATTTCTTAAAATTAGTGATAAAAGCTAAAATGAAATCGTAAAATTTTAAGTAAATATATGTTTAACTAATTCATTAACCAAAAATTATTATTATGAGAAAAATTACAATTTTGCTGGCGTTCTTGTTTTTTGTTGGCGCTAATTTAGCCAACGCACAAACAAGAACCATTAGCGGTAAGGTTACTGGATCCAGTGATGGATCAGGTATACCTGGGGTTACTGTTCAGGTGCAAGGTACTACAATAGGTACTGTTACTGATATCGACGGTAATTACTCCCTGGCTGTACCACCAGATGCTGTATCACTAGTGTACAAATATGTGGGAATGAAATCAGTTGTTGTAGCAATTGGTGATCAAAGCACAATTTTTGTAACGATGGAAGCCGATGCCGTTATGATGGGAGAAGTTGTTGTAACTGCTCTTGGTGTTTCCCGTGAGAAAAAGTCACTTGGGTATGCAACTCAAGAAGTAAGCGGTGCCGACATTAACGAAGTTAAAACTGACAACTTCATCAACAACCTTCAAGGTAGAGCTGCAGGGGTTTCATTAAAAGTTAATAACAACTTTGGTGGATCTACCAACGTTATTATTAGAGGTTCAACATCTCTTACCCAGAATAACCAGGCTATGTTTGTGATAGATGGTGTTCCTGTAAACAATTCAACAACCAACTCAACTGCTCAAGAAGGTGGTGGAACTGGTTATGACTTTGGTAATACTATTAGCGACATCAACCCTGAAGACATCGAATCGATGAATATTCTTAAAGGTGCTGCTGCAACTGCACTTTATGGTTCACGCGCAGCCAATGGTGTTATTATGATTACCACTAAAAAAGGTACCAGTCATGTTGAAGGTGGACAAAACAGAATAGGAATAACTATCAACTCAAGTGTTCAGGCAGGTGTAGTTGACAAAAACACACTTCCAACATATCAAGACCAATATGGTGGTGGTTATGGCCCTTATTACAGCGGTGGTGACTATCCAGGTTTATCAGAAGAAACAGTATTTGGAGTTAATGGACTAGTTGTTCCATTTACAGAAGATGCTTCTGTAGGTCAAAAATTTGATCCAAACCTAATGGTTTTCCAATGGGGTGCGTTTGACGAAGATTCACCAACTTATGGTAAAGCTACTCCTTGGGTAGCCGGAAGTAAAGATCCTTCTGATTTTTTCGAAACAGCCTTAACACTACAAAACAGTATTGCATTTGATGGTGCAACTGATAAAAGTTCCTATAGAGTATCCTATACCAATTTTGACCAAAAAGGTGTAATGCCAAATAGTAAACTTAAGAAAAACAATGTAACTTTTAATGGTTCATATGATTTCACTGACAAGTTAACTGTAAGCGCTGCTGCAAGTTATATTAACACTCAAGGAAAAGGTCGTAACTCAACAGGTTATAGCCAAAACATCATGTCGATGTTTAGACAATGGTGGCAAGTTAATGTTGACATTAATGAGCAAAGAGACATTTATGATGCAACAGGTCGTAACGTTACATGGAATAGAAGCGGTACTAACGATGCTTTCCCAATTTACTGGGATAATCCATACTGGCAGAGATACAAAAACTTTGAAACAGATGAGCGTAATAGATTATTCGGTAACGTAATGTTAAATTACGAAGTTACCGATTGGTTTAGCATTATGGGACGTGCCTCTATTGATACATACACTGAAATTCAAGAAGAAAGACGCGCTGTTGGAAGTATTTCAACTCGTTTCGGTATCAGCCGCGGTGATGTACAATCAGGTTATTCAAGGTTTAACAGAAGTTTCATGGAAACTAACTTTGACCTTATTGGTAATTTCAATCAGAAAATAACTGAAGATCTTAGCTTTACAGGTCTTGTTGGAACAAACATCAGAAGAACAAGTATTGGTTCAATTTTCGCATCAACAAATGGCGGACTTGAAGTTCCTGGTTTATATTCAATTCAAAATTCAATAGCAAATCCTCTTGCTTCTGTTGAAACAGATGAAAAAGTTGGTGTAGATGGTATTTTTGCAAGTGTTTCATTTGGATGGAAAAATATGTTATATTTAGATGGTACAATCAGAAGAGACCATTCTTCAACTCTTCCAGTTGATAATGCTGTTTATTATTACCCATCAGTAGCTCTTTCGTTCATCTTCTCACAATTAATTGATGCTGATTGGATGCAATTTGGAAAAGTAAGACTTAACTATGCTGAAGTAGGTAATGATGCTCCATTTGCAAGCCTTATTGATACTTATGCAAAACCAACACCATTTGGTACAACTTTATTCTCAATTCCAAATACAAAGAATAACGATAAATTAGTACCAGAAAGAACCAAGAGTATTGAAGGTGGATTAGCCATGAACTTCCTTCAAAATCGTTTGGGTGTTGACCTTGCTGTTTATAAAACAAATAGTGTTGATCAAATTATGGATGTTGCTGTATCTTCAGCCACAGGTTACAGTAAAAAGTTTGTAAACGCTGGTGAACTTCAAAACAAAGGTATTGAGGTTATTGTTAATGGTTCACCTGTTGTAACTAAAGATTTCAGATGGGATGTTGCTCTTAACTGGAGTAAAAACCAAAATGAAGTTATATCTTTATTTGAAGGTGTTGATAACCTACAACTTGAAGATTTTCAGGGTGGTGTATCAATTAATGCCACTGTAGGTAAACCTTATGGAACTATCATGGGTACCGACTATGTATACGAAGTTAAAGATGCTGCCGGTAATGTAACTGCATCATATGATCAACCAATCGTAAATGATGATGGATCACGTAAAGGTTATTATCAAGTTTCCGGAACATCTGATAACGTTATTGGTGATCAGAATGCAGACTGGAATGGTGGTTTACTAAACTCCCTAACTTACAAAAACTGGTCATTTAGTTTCTTATTCGATTGGCAAAAAGGTGGTGATGTATTTCCACTCGACCAATGGTATGGATCAGGTACGGGATTATATGACAACACTGTTTACGCTAATGATCTTGGCAATCCTGTTAGAAACTCTATTGACGACGGAGGTGGATTAATTCTTCCTGGTGTTAAGCCAGATGGTACTCCTAACGATATTAGAATTGCAGGTGATGACTACAAAGCTCACGGTTGGGCACGTTACCCAAATGCAGCTTATGTATATGATGCTTCTTACATTAAATTAAGAAACATCACTCTTTCTTATAGCATGCCACAAAGTGTATTGGCAAAATCATTCATCAAAGGGGTAACATTTAGTGCTACTGCATCTAACGTAGCAATACTTATGAAAAACCTTCCTTATGCTGACCCGGAAGCCGGACTAGGTGCTGGAAACATGCAAGGATGGCAGAGTGGTGTAATGCCAACCACACGTAATTTTGGATTTAGTGTTAACCTACAATTTTAAAAAAAACAGATATGAAAAAAATACTAATAATATTGATGGCATTCTTAGTTATTGCTTCCTGCACTAAACTGGAGGATTTAAATAAGGATACCAAGAACCCGACAGCGGTTCCGGGAGTAACATTGTTCTCCAATGCTCAGAAAAATATCGCTGACCAGATAGCCAGCACTAATGTAAACATGAATGTTTTTAAACTTTTTGCTCAATACTGGACAGAAACAACCTATACTGACGAAGCAAATTATGATATTATAAACAGAACCATTGCTGATAATGCATGGATGGTATGGTATCGTGATGTGCTTATGGATTTGCAAGAAGCCAGACTTACTATTGAAAGTACAGCGTATGCTACAACTGAAGAAGAAATGGCAGCTGCAAACCAATTGCTAATTGCTGACATACTCGAATGTTTTGTGTATGAAAGAATGGTTACACTTTGGGGTGATATTCCTTACACACAAGCTCTTGATATCGAGAATATCAATCCGGCATATGACGATGCCTTCACAATCTACAACGATTTATTAGTTAGACTTAATGCTGACATTGCAGGATTATCCCCTAACGCTGGTTATGGTAGTTATGGTGTAGCAGATGTAATTTATGGCGGTGATGTTGATAAATGGGTAATGTTTGCTAATTCCCTAAAACTTAAAATGGGTATTACCTTGGCAAAATCTAATGCAACATTGGCTAGAACAACTATTGAAAGTGCAATAGCTGGTGGAGTATTTACATCTAATGCTGATAACGCAGAAGTTGAGTTCTTAGATGCACCTCCAAACACAAATCCATTGTATGTTGATTTAACTCTTAGTGGAAGACAAGATTTTATTGGAACAGGCACTATGATTGATAGTATCATGAATCCCTTGGAAGACCCAAGAAGAGCCGCTTATTTTACTTTTGCCCCTGGCACAGAAGAATACCTTGGTGGTATTTATGGAGCATCAAACCCTTACGCTGGTTATTCACACGTAGCTGACGCCATTGCAACAGATCCTACTTTCCCTTGCATAATATTAAGTTATGTTGAAGTAGAATTTTACCTTGCTGAAGCTGCTGCCAGAACTATCATTCCTGAAGGAGATGCCCCTACACATTACGAGAATGGTATTAAAGCTTCATTCGCATGGTGGGGAGTTGATGGTGCTGATGATTATATTGCTAAGCCTGAAGTTGCATATGCAACTGCCGTAGGTACTTGGGAAGAAAAAATTGCAACTCAAGCCTGGATAGCATTTTATAACAATGGATATTTAGGTTGGACTGAGTGGAGACGTTTACAGTATCCAACATTTGTTCCTCCTCCGGGAGCTGCAATGTCAGATATCCCATTGAGGTTTACTTATCCTGTATTTGAGCAAACATTAAATGGAGCTAACTATAATGCAGCCGCATCTGCAATAGGTGGTGACAACTTAACAACAAAACTATTCTTCTTGAAGTAGTCAATAAGCTTAGTTTATAACTAAAATCTTAAAACCCGCTGCATAATTGTGGCGGGTTTTTTTGTTACATGCTTTATCTAAATAACCTCGCTCTCGGGCGCGTTTGCAACGCATCCGTCTATTAAATCCGTCTATTAAACCAGGTAACTCAATAGAATGGTGAAAAACTCAAAATGTAGTGTGGATTCCCGAACGCGTTATAAACGCCCTCGATTTAAGAGCAATAGTATCTACTGAACCAAACTCAATTGTGATATATAAACCTTAACAATTGAATCAAACTCAGCCTGATTAGCTGTATCAATTGGTAAAGATGGTGGTGATTCAACTTTTAAAGGATCAACAGGTTTACCATTTCTGTAGAAACGGAAATCCAGATGTGGCCCGGTTGCCAGCCCGGTTGCTCCTACATATCCAATTAAATCACCTTGCCTAACATGATCACCGGTTTTAATTCCTTTTGCATATCCTTTTAAATGCATATAAGTGGTTGAATATGTTCCATTGTGCTTAATTGTAATGTAATTTCCACCCCCACGCTTTTGATAACCTTTTTTCACAACAGTCCCGTCTCCTACTGTATACACCGGAGTTCCAGATGCAGCAGCATAATCAACCCCATGATGAGGTCTTCGGATTTTAAGTACGGGATGCATTCTACTATTTGAAAACTTAGAACTAATTCGTGTAAAGCGGAGTGGTGCTTTTAAGAAAGTTCGTTGTAAACTATTTCCTTTTTCATCAAAATAGTCACCTTTCCCATCTTGCTCAAAATAAAATGCATAAAGGGTATCTCCTCCATGATAAAACATCGAAGCTTTAATACGTCCAAGTCCAATGTAATTGTCATCTACAAATTGTTCCTCAAATATTGCCTTATATGAATTACCTTTTTGAAGTCCGAAAAAATCAATTGTCCATGCATAAATTTCAGAAAGTTCATTTGCTAAATTTGGATCGGCGTTATTTTCAACAATTGCATTCCATAACGATGACTCAATAACACCAGTTGTATTACCATCAGAAACAACTATATCTTTTTCGCCACGGAGTGCAACAACAGAATCCTTAAAGCTATAAATAACATAACTAGAAGCGGATAACTCATATGCGAAATATAAAGCATTGTTTAACGAATCATCTGTGCAAATAACAGAGTACTTATTCCCGGCTATAATCTTTCTTACATCAAATACTTCCTTAGTTTTACGTGCGATATGATCAATCTGGTTATAATTAATTCCATATCTCAAAAGAATATCAGATAAAAATTCATTTTTCTTAACTTTGGCTTCAATAACCATTAATGTGTCAACATTAATACCATATGCTATTGTTGGGATACTAACTTCTTCAATAATAATGTGCTTTTCATTTAATACGGGTGTATTTGTACAACCTGAGAAAATAATTGTAAAAAGTACAATAACAATTAAATATGTTTGATGTAAATCCATTTTGTAACACTTCGAAACTGTGAAACACCACATTATAGCTTTAGTAAAACTATTAGATTCCTGTCCGTATGGCAGGCAAGCTTCACTGCGGTCGGAATGACAAAACTCAGATAGTTTTGTATACGTACCATTATATTGATTATGACAAACCATTATAGCTATTAACGTTATTTAATTATAAAACTTATAGGTTAATTTAAGGATATAAGACTAATTCTTTTTAGTAATAATTTTTCCAGAACGCCCTATTAAAACAGTACCCATTATAATTAAAGGTATGCTAAGAATTTGTCCCATATTAAGTAACATAGTATTTTCGAAATCAACCTGTGGTAGTTTAATAAACTCAATTAAAAATCTTATCGACCACATTATAACTAAAAGATAACCAAAAAGGGCTCCCTCTGCAGGTGCTCCATTATGTTTCCAATAATACCTGTAAAGAAAAACAAACAGCCCAAGGTAGGCAAGTGCTTCGTATATTTGTGTGGGATGATTTGCTATTGTATACCCTTCTCCAAAATTTTGTACAAATATAAACCCCCAAGGCAGTGTTGTAGCATCACCAAATATCTCCGAATTCATTAGGTTTCCCATACGTATTAAAAAACCTGCCAAAGCAACTACAATTGCTATTCTATCCATAACCCACAAAAAATGCTTATGGTATCGCTTCGCGAAGAAATATATTCCAATAAGTATACCAATTGCTGCACCGTGACTGGCTAAGCCACCTTCCCAAATTTTAAGTATGTCGAGAGGATGCGATAAATAATACCCGGGTTCATAAAAAAGACAATGACCTAAACGAGCACCAACAATTGTAAAAATTATCATGTAAGTTGCAAGATCATCAAGTACCTTTATTGGGACTCCTTCTTTTTTAAATATTTTTTGGAGTATTAAATAACCAAAAATAAATCCAAGTGCGAATAATAATCCATACCATCTTACAGAAAAACCACCAACAAGAAACCATGTATTGGGCAATATAAATATCTCAGGTCGAATATTCCAAACAATATAGGATAACTGCATGTTTATTAACTTTTATACAAAAATAAGGGTTTGGTTTTTATCAGATTAGTTTGTTTAAATAAACTCCCTCTTCAACTGTTTAACCCATCTTAAAATACGTTCATCAGTTAAATCTTCCTGATTATGATCATCGAGTACAAGACCTATAAAAGTTCCGTCTTTATCAGCCAGCGAAAAATAATAATCGTAACCTTCCACAGGCCACAATCCCACAACACATGATTTATCAGGTAGTCTGCAGTAAAGTGTTCCAAGCCCATCAACAAAACTCTCGGGATACTCATTTTGATCACCCAGTCCGAATAAAGCAACTTTTCGGTTGCTAAAATCTAATCCGGATAAACTATCAATTGTCATTTCCCAATCGTCTTGCATCTCTCCTATTCCCCAGGCCGATGTTCCAAAAATTAGGTTTTTATATTTCTTCATGTCCTCAATAGAGGCATTTTTTAAATCATAAATGTCGACATTTGAAGTGCCAAATGCATTTTTAATTTTTTTTGCTGACTTTTCAGTCATGCCATATGTTGAACCATAAAAGATGCCAATCCTCTCCATAATTCTAATTTTAAATCAATTTTTAAAGAACAATTTCTACAACAAAATATAATATAGAAACAATATAAATAACCGTGCAAAAGTACTTTGTTTTTCCAATAATCCAATATTACCAGATTTACAAACAAAAAAAAGCCCTCTGACTTTCATCAGAAGGCTCAAACCAAATTAATTAATGAAAAAGCTATCTTTTGTCCCCTTCGGACTTTGTTTCTTTATCTGACTTTTTATCTTTACATGAATCATCTTTTAGCATCTTACTGCTGCAACAACTTTTCTTAGCTGTTTTACATGATTTATCGCCAACATCTTTGCACTCTTTTGTTTTAGTAGTTGCCTTTTTTTTGTTTTTGTCCTTATCGTCATCATCATCAACAACAGTGATATTAGTTGTTGTAGAAACTACTTGCGCAAAACTTGTTGCTGCGATGCTTGTAAAAAATATCAAGCCAAATGTTAATGCTAATACTTTAAATTTCATAATTCTTTTTTTTAGATAAATTTTCATTGACAAAACTAAGCGTAACTGCGGCATCGCCGTGTTAATACCATGTTAATATCTGTTAACAATATGTTAATTATTTTATAATTCGCTTTTTCAAGCTACTTTTGATGTGCAAAGTAACGAATAAATGAATAAAAAGACAATCCTAATAATAATATTTATTACATCCACCGCATTAGCTGGTATGTTGCTAACGCAGATTTATTGGGTTGGAACTGCTTTTAAATTTAAAGAAGAGCAATTCGACAATAGCGTACGCATAGCCCTTAAGAGTGTGATTAATCAATTTCTACAAAACAAAACCGATACTGTTTTTCAGAAGAGACTTATAGCAATATCCTGTCGCAAACAAAAACTTAGCATTGATGATTATATTGATAATCTGATTCTTGACTCGATAGTGAGAAATGAGCTTAAGTGCATGGAAATTAACACAGTATATCGATATGGGGTTTACAGTAAATACAATAATCGTTTCGTATTGGGAGATTATAAAGACGTTGAACGAGAATTATTAGATACACAATATCAATTTTCGTTGGCAAGTATCTACAAACCTGGCGATTATTATTTAAGTATAATTTTTACAAATAAAACACATATACTACTACATAGAATGGAGCTATGGGTGTTTTTATCCATTTTGTTTTTATTAATTCTAATTATCAGCTTCATATTCGTTATTTTTACGATTCTTCAACAGAAAAAAGTGTCGGAAATTAAAACAGACTTCATCAATAATATGACCCACGAGTTTAAAACTCCAATTGCAACTTCATCACTTGCTGCCGAAATGATTCAAAAGGAAGAGGTTATGGCAAATCGTAATAAGTTGATGAAATATTCATCTATTATACTGGATGAAAATAATCGTTTACAAGCTCAGGTTGAGCAGGTGTTACAGGTTGCAATACTTGAAAGTGGAAAGCACCAGTATAAAATTAAAAGATTAAATACCAATGAAATAATAAAAGATGTAGTAAACAGTTTTGAACTTCGCATTAAGGAGGAGAATATTAAACTTGAACTAAAATTGGATGCTACAAACCCATTTTTTATGGGAGATAAAGCTCACATTCTAAATATATACTATAACTTAATTGATAATGCTATAAAATACAGCCCTAACGATCCAAATATATTTTTATATACTTACAATGTTGGCGGCAATGTTGTTATTTCTTTTAAGGATAATGGAATTGGTATAAGTAAGGAATACCAAAACAATATCTTTAAAAATCTTTTTCGTGTTCCTACCGGAAACATTCATGAAGTACGCGGATTTGGATTGGGATTATATTATGTTAAAACAATTGTTGATCAATTTGGAGGCAGAATTGAACTTGTTAGCGAATTAGGTGAGGGGTCTAATTTTAAATTATTCTTTCCCACAAACCAAACAAAGAACTAGAAATATGAAAGAGGAAAAAAGTGGAATTAGCATTCTATTTGTTGAGGACGATCCTAATCTGAGTATGATATTAAAGGATTATCTTGAAATGATTGGCTACAATGTTGATCATGCTGAAGATGGTGAAGTTGGTGTTCAGCTTTTTTCTGAGCACTCTTATAACCTGGTTATATTGGATATTATGATGCCAAAAAAGGATGGATTTACAGCAGCTAAAGAAATTCGTGAAATGAACCAATTAACTCCAATTATCTTTTTAACAGCAAAAAGCCTGAAAGAGGATCGGATAAAAGGATTTGAGCATGGATGCGATGATTATATAACGAAACCATTTAGTACAGAAGAATTAAGCTTACGCATTAAAGCTATTCTAAAACGATGTACCACAAATTATCAATTTGCCACCGAGCCTGTTAATGAGACATATACATTGGGTAAATTTATTTTTGACAGCTCAAATCTATTACTAAAATTTGAAGGAGCGGAACGAGTGCTAACCAGAAAAGAATCAGGTTTGCTTAAGCTTCTGTGCATAAATAAAAACAACCTGTTGCCACGTGAAATTGCAATGGAAGCCATTTGGGGAGAAAATGATTACTTTATAGGAAGAAGTATGGATGTTTTTATTGCAAAACTTCGCAAATATTTAAAACCTGATCCCAGCGTACAAATTAGTAATGTACACGGTATTGGTTTCAAGCTTCAAGTTAAGGATTTGCAGTAACGCAAATAAAGCACAAACTACTGATTTTCAACCCAAAAATCTGGAGGTGTTAGCGAGCCTCCATCCAAACGGCAATCGAAACAAGAGTTTGTAGGGCCCATTGCCCATCCGGTAAACATTATGTCAACAATATAAATTGGCCATGAGCTTGGTGGCTCGAACCTGATAAACCTCAAATCATAATCTGGAGTACATTCTTCATAATAAAATGGGATTTTTGGTCTGTCAACATAAATTCTCTTTTTTGTTGAACCTGCTACAATGAAATAACCAAGTACCGGTTCGTCAGGATTATTAACATTCTCAACATTACCTTTAATCTGCATTGGTTGCTTTGAATATAAATTGCCCTGATCGATATTTTGTTGTTCAATTGCAGTGAAAAAATCATACGTGCTTTTTGATATTGATAACTGATTCACCAACAAGCTATAGCGCATACTCAGGCTTCTGTTATTAGTTGATGCAAAATTCAATGGAAATTGTTCCACAATGGGTTTATCAAAATATTGTGTTGAAAAAATAAAAATGTCATCCAATCTCGATGTAAAATAACAAGTACGCAAGGAATCTGGATTTGGATACGGAATATATTCACCTTCATAGGTATAATGTATTCTAAATGATGCTTGATATTTAAAGCAACTACTTAATTTCCACATATAATAACATGTATCGTAATGATCATTATGATTATCTAAATAAAACTGTATACCATAATCATAACGGTTTCCAACGGTAGTTTCATGAGATTCCTCTAAACCATAAAGGGAATCAATAGGAGAAGATTCCAGTAGTCTGCTAACCTCAGATCTGTAAATACTTCCGTTTGGTAGTTTAATGTTCAACTGATAAGAATTTCCTGAAATACCTCTAAATGAACTATCCAAAACAGTATAAATACCGGGTTCGGTTTCTGAATAAAAGATATCACCCTGAATTTCAGTTGCCAGGTATACCGCTCCACCAGAAACAGGTATTAGGTCTGCATTATTTATTGAACTTGAATATGATAATTTTACAACCGAGGGGTCATTACCATTTGTAAGCAGCCCGTCAACAACAAGAGCATTTTCATATTTATCAACCTTAGGCCAAAACTTATCTACACACGAACTAGATACAAGAAATAAGAATAATATTGATATTATGGTTGTGGTTTTCATATTATGCTAATTATTATTCCTGCTTACATGAAATATGCCATGATAGAAAATAGTCGAGTCTTTGGTTTGGGATTTTTGATCCACTGCCATTTTATGGTTTATTTGTTTACTGCGAAATTAAGGAAAATAGGTAAGGTGATTCAACATTTTTATACATAAGTATTAATCCTCCCAGAAGTCGGGTGGCTCTAAACTCCCACCTTCCAGACGACAATCGAAACAAGATTCAAGCGAACCCATTCCTATTGCACCAGTATTAGGATCCTGAGTAAGATATATTGGCCAAGTGCTAGGAGGTTCATATTTAATCCACCTCATTGAAGTATAATCAGGTTCACATATGGGGTAATTGAAAGGTAGTGCTGGACGATCCAAATATATGCGTTTGTTTGTTGCACCAGCCACGGTAAAGTATCCCAAGACAACCTCTTCAGAATCATTTATATTTTTAACATTTCCCTTAATTTGAAAAGGCTGTTGAGCATATAAGTTACTGAGATTAGTGTTTTGCTGACGTAGTATATCCCAAAAATAATATGCAGCATCTGATATTGTAAGCTGGCTTACCAACAAACTATAACGAATACTTAACTCCTTCCCATCTGTTGATACATATACCAATGGAAATTTATTAATTATTGGTTTTTGGAGATATTTGGTTGTGAAAGTAACTATTTCACGAATTTGAGAAGTACGCCAACAAGTTCTAAAGGTATCCGGCACCGGATATGGATAAAAATCTCCTTCCCATGTATAATCAATATCAAAGGATGATTGGTACTCATATGTATTACTTAATCTCCACAAATAATAGTTTGTGTCTGCTTCATTAGCATGATTATTAAGGTAAAACTGAATTCCGTTCTGAGGTAAATACCTATTTGGTATTTCACGTGTTTCTTTAATCCAAAATAAAGAATCGATGGGTGCAGGCTCAAGCAAAGTACATATTTCAGACATATAACTACTACCTCCTTGTAATTCTACAAAGAGTTGGTATGAAGCACCTTCAACACCTTTAAACGGCTTATCTGCTGGAATATAGACTCCGGGCTCTGATTCAATAAATGAAAATTCAACTTGATTGTCATCAGTAATATAAACATTTCCATTGGATAATGGGCTTAATTGACCTTGATTAACTGAACTTGAATAAGATAAGCTAACTTTTGTCTGTTCTTTAATATTGGTCAATAATCCATCTACAACTAATACATTATTATATTCATCTACCTTTGGCCAATACTTCTCAACGCATGAATTTGTAATAAATAAAACACTAACAACAATTATTATATTTTGGATCTTCATATTTATCAATATTTGACCTGTGCCCTTTTAAACCAGAATATAGACTCATTATTATTAAAAATATTGATACTGTATTCTTCAACATCCTAACAACAAACTAATATTACTTTACAATTAGTTTTTTATTGACAAGCATTTTATTGTTATTCAGGCTTACAATTATAAGATCATAATCACCAATACTGGATGGAGCTACAAGTGGAATCTTTGCTTTTGTGCTCTTGGCTACAAATGTTTTCCAGTAGATTGTACTCGCAAAATCAGGTTTACCATAATTACTAACTTCCATTGAAAATGGAATAAATTCAACATTATTTTCCAAACCACGATATTCTACAAATACACCATTATCCGAAAGTGGTAGTCCCGCAAAATTACCCGTATTTGTTGTTACGGATATAATACCATTAAACTGCTCATTACCGTACATATACTTATGTGGAGCAATCTCAATAAGTTCAATTTCGGTAGGTTGAAGTTCCATTAATTCATCAATATTATAATAAGGCACCTGATCAACAAATAATAATGGATTATCGTATTTAATAAATAATTGATCATCCAATACTATAAGGCTGTAGTGCCCATCTTTTTTTCTTGCCCTTACAGATGGTACAATTTCATTTATTACTTCCGGTACAGATGATAACTGAACATAGTCGGTAAGCAGTATACTTTGTAAATTATCTCCAAAAATCAACCTGCTTTTTTTATTATTTTCTTGGACTTGAAGTCTTTCAACACCATATAATATATTGATTTGGTGATTTATATACATCTGAGTTATTAGCTCTTTTTGCGAAGTGTCAGGTAGAAAAGGAGTTGAGACCCAAATAGGTAGCTCCTTGCAGAACCCATTGTCAATAAGTATTTCAACATCGCCTGTACCGTTAATTAAATCAGTTCCAAGATAGATATCGTAAAGCCCTGTTATATCATTTAGGGGAATAACAAATCTGCCATTATTTAAGGTACGGGCAGTATGAAATTGTGGCTTATTACCCAGAAAAGAGCAAAAAACTAATTCATTCGAAATTGACTCACCACTTGTTGAGTTTATTACCTGACCCTGTAAGGTTAATCCAACTAATTCAGGAACCACAAAATCTTTATTGACTTTAGAGTTCTTCATTCTATTGAAAATGTTGTTTCCGTTAAGAGCTAATACTATTTCTAGCTGTTGAATAATATTTTCATCCAGATAATATAAATCAAAATAACTTTCAAAATATTGTGGATTGTTTAACAGATAATCAGGTAGTAAATTTGGAGATTGAGATATTGTGACACTTAGAGCAACTGAAACACCGATTGGGTAATCACTATTATCTATATCTGATAGGTCAATACTAAAATCACTTCCGGGTTCTATTGTATTTATAGCTGAATTTGTATATTTACTTACTTGATTTGATTCTATAAAATGTATTGAACTATTAATGATATTTTCTTCACTATCAAGTATAGCAAGTAAAAACAAATCTGTATCAAATATTGATATTGGAATATTTACACTTGCAGTATCTCCTATCATATTTGCTTTGCTTCGAAATAACTCATTTCCAGATACACTTAACAATGTAAAGTATAATTCCTGATCAATGTTATTGTTACCCAAGAAGGTAAAAACAATTTCATCTGCTATTCGTTCTTTTACTAGCTTTCCAATATGTATATCAGGAGAAATAATACTGCTGCTAATGGTATCGCCTGAATTCAGTTTTATAAGCAATTGTAGTTCGTCATTTGGTTGTATTGCATAGTCAACACTACCTATTCCATTTTTGAAATAGTCAACATTATAATTTGATATTGCACCATTAACAATCAACTCCACACTGTCAACTTCTTTAATAATTGGCCCTATCAATCTGAAAGCCGTATTACCATTTGGCATTACATTAATTGAAATTTGCTCGTTTTCATCAGGTATTGCAATTGCTGGTAAGGGATGAGTTGGGTTTACTATTGATAGTATTTCAGTTGCCATTTGATAAACCGGAAAATTCTCCTGATACCTAGTATATGCCCGGAGTATGTAATAACCGGTAGCGGATTGCTCAGGTATTAATATTTTTCCTTCGGCCAATCCATTACTAATACTAACTTTTTGTTTAGCAACAACTTTTAATTCATTATCAAATAATTCAACATAGAGTACTTTACTTAAATCAATAGGATTATCCTCTGCCAATGAATAAGATGCAGAATACCAAATTGGCTCACCCGACACATAGAATATCCTATCGGTAATAAGTTGAACTTGTTCTACATTTTTGAATTTCGTTATTTGCGATAATAAATTAATCGGCATTATCGAAAGAAAAGCAAAAACTAACAGTAGATATTTATAGTTTGATGACATAGTTAAGTTATTAATTTTCCCAAAAATCTGGTGGACTTAATGAGCCCCCCTCAAGTTGGCAATCAAAGCATTCATATAAAGTTGCCATACCAAGTGCTCCGCTATTTGACATTGTAAGATATATTGGCCAATACTCTGGTGGTTCAAACTGAATCCATCCCATCGAACCATAATCAGGTTCACAAATCATATAGTAAAATGGTAAAGCAGGACGATCAACATAAATCCTCTTTTTTGTTACACCAGCTACTGTAAAGTACCCAAGCACTGTTTCTTCTATATTCTCAATATTTTTAATATTGCCCCTTAACTGAAAAGGTTGTCTTGAGTGCAAGTTCTCCATATCAACATTTTGCTGACGCATGGCATCCCAAAAATCAAACGCCTCTTTTGATATTGATAATTGACTTACTAACAAACTATAACGAATACTCAACTCTTTTGTGTCGGTTGAACAAAAGTTTAAAGGAAACCTTTTTATAATTGGGCTGGCAAGATTTTTTGTAGTAAAAGTAAATATTTCCTGAACCTGAGAATCATGCCAGCATGTCCTCATTGAGTCGGGTACCGGGAAAGGTTTAAACTCTCCTTCCCATGTATAATCGATATCAAAAGAAGACTGATATTTATATGTTTGTCTTAACCTCCACAAATAGTAGCAAGTGTTTGAATTATCACTGTGATTATCCAGATAAAATTGAACTATTTGTTGTGGCAAATATCGGTTAGGAATCTCACGAGTTTCCTGAACACCATAAACCGAATCAATTGGTGAAGGAGCATTTAACATACTGATTTCAGATTCATATTTATTACCATTTGGTAACTCAATAAAAAGTTGATATGAATTTCCTATCTGCCCTTGAAATGATTGGTCTTCCGAGAGATATACACCTGGTTCAGTTTCAGCAAAAGTGAGAGTTAATTGGTTATTATCAACTACATATACGATACCGTCCGATATGGGAATAAATACGCCTTCGTTAATTGAACTGGAGTATGATAAATTTACCGTAGCAGGGTCAGTTGAATTTGAAAGAAATCCATCAACAACTAACACATGATTATATCTGTCAACCTGTGGCCAGTACTTCTCTACACAAGATGTAATTGACAAGAACAACAATATCGATATTACGGCTCTAATCGTCATAATTACCAAGTTTAAAGTCGTAAGTAATGGAAAAAATTTGTGTGCCAAAAATTGACATCTTATATCCATTAACTACACCATTTTCTGATTTGAAATATACAGAATAGGCATTTTTTCTGCCGGTTAGATTATAAACTGAGAAGATAAATACACCATGAGCCAACTTCTTCGAAACTAAGTTTCCTTCAAGTTTAACAGCCAGGTCTATTCTAAAATAATCAGGTATTCGATATTCGTTGCGTTTACTATAATGAAGAACTTTTTCACCATCCAGATAATAAATAGCTGCCGGATAAGTTATAGGCCTGCCTCTAGAGTATATAATATTACCCGAAAATATTAATCGACGTGACGCTTTAAAGTTAGCTACCAAATTAAATGTATGTGGATGATCGAAATTTGATGGATAGCGTTGTCCGAAATTAATGTTCTCCCCGGTTACATTGTTGTTAACAATAACTGATGAATGTGCATAGCTATAATTAACCCAACCATTTAATCTTCCAAAGGGCTTTTTAACCATAAACTCAAGTCCATATGCATCAAGATCCCCCTGAAGCACATCCCACTCAACAACTTTACTAGTCACCAAATCGGCTCCATCCTTATATTCAACCAAATTATATGCTTTCTTATAATATCCTTCGACAGAGCCTTCGAAATTTTTACCAAAATTTACATAGTATCCCAACGAAAACTGATCGCCAACCATGGGTTTAATATGATAATCAGCCAATTTCCATTTATCAGAAGGTGATAAAGCAATTGTATTTGTTAACATAAAGATATATTGGTGAAGACGATTATATGCCGCCTTTATCGACATATTTGGGTTTAATAAGAAATTTACAGAAAATCTATAATCTAGACCTCCATATGTCTTAATGGGCTGATTATCGCCAAAATGCAGAGTATCAGTAATTGTTGTGGGCGACATTGGTGCATTTGGTAAATAATTGTATACTGATTGAGGCCCCAGATAGGTATATAAGTTATATCTCAAGCCACCTAATAAAGTTATTAATGGAGATATTTTCCATTCATCACTAATGAAAATTGCTGATTCGAGAGCCTTTTCGCTTCCAAAATTGATGGGTACAACGCCTGATTGATCATTCAGCGGTAAATGTGAGCCCCTGTCAAGCATATAAAGTATCCCGGAAACACCTGTATTAATAGTATGCTTTTCGAACGGTTGCAAATTCAAATCAACATTAAACTGATTATGCCTTAGCCTATAGTTTTGCTTATAAGCTGCAAATGATAATTCCGAATTCTCCTCTTCAAACTCATAATCAGAATATACAAAGGATATATTAAGGTCGTGTTTATTCTTAAATCCATGAAGCCAATTTACCGAGGCTCCCTGATTTTTAAATTGATACGCGGTACTATTGGCCAGTTTTATTCTGTCTTCGCTATAATAACCAAATAGTTTAATCTTATTACTCTCGTTAAGATTGATGTCGAAACCCAGTACAGCATCACCGAAATATGCTTTTGAGTCGCGTATCTCAGGATCCTTTACCATTTTAAGTACCCAATCAGAATATGTGGATCGTATTCCGGCAATGTAGCTAATCTTGTTTTTTACTATTGGACCTTCGGCCATAAGTCGTGCCGTAATCGGACTTATTCCACCCCGAGCAGAGAATTTTTCCATACTCCCCGTTTTAGTGCTTATATCGAAAATAGAACTTAGTCGGCCACCAAATTTCGCAGGTATACTTCCTTTGTAAAGAGTAAAATTATCGATAATATCAGGGTTAAAAGCCGAAAAGAAACCAAAAAGGTGAGAAGTATTATAAACAGGAGCATTCTCAACATAAAACAAGTTTTGGTCGGCTGGGCTACCACGAACATTAAAACCCGATGCTCCCTCACCAACACTGGTTACTCCAGGCAGAAGAAGTGCAATCTTTATTACATCCTTTTCGCCCAATATCACAGGAATTTCATTTATTGTTTTGGCAGATAATTTATCAAAACCCATTTGAGTACTGCGAACATTATGCTCCTGTGCCGATCTAATCTCAACTTCCTGTAGGACATACAAGTTTTGATCGAGGGTTAGATTTAGCTCACCTGACGACTGTAGATCGATTTTAACATTCCGCTCAATACTTTCCAGACTATTAAATACAAGAGTGTATTTGCCAGGTAACAAATTTAACTGATAGTAACCATTTTCATCAGTGGCTGTACCTGTTTCAAGTTCATCAACATAAATAGTCCCACCTATAATTGGTCCACTATTACCGCTACCGACTACATAACCTGACAGCATACTTTTTCGCTTTTGCGGATTTAGCTTTCTACTTCCAATTATCATGGTTTTTGCAACATATACTGAACTTGTAGCTAAGTTTCCATCGCGAACCTTCTGCTCACGACTCTGCTGATTTAAATCAGAGATTTTTAATTGTTTGGTAAAAAAGCCAATGGGAAGTTGTGTTTTTAAGGATACCCCTTTTGTAATGAAAAAGGAATTATTATTATCGGACGCAACATTATAACCAATCTCATCAAGGCTCCGTTTGAGTACATCTTCAATGGTTAATGAATCTGACTCAACTTTGACTCTAAACTCGGGAATGGTATCAGTTTGAATATAGTAGATAGCATCAAAGTATTTTTCTGTCTCATTTTTAAAATCTAACCAAGTATAGTTATTCAGCTTTACCGGCACGAAATTATTTTTATCCTGACCTAGCAAATTAATGGAAATTAGCTGACCTATTATAAGAATAAAGTATATGATGAATTTATTATTTTTCATTGCCTTTTGTTATGCCTTTCATTAATAAACTCCATAAGGAGTGATAATTGAGTTGCTGATGCTTTTGCAAATTTGATTTTGTTCTTACGTAGAAATGTGGATACATCTTTACGCATACTAGGAAAAAGGTTTAAAAAAGTTTTTTTTGAATTTATTTGAATCAACGATCCTTCATACAAAACAAATATTGATCGCTTGGTGCTGCCATATTTTCCATATGGGTTTATATTATTATACCTATTAATAAAGTCTTTGCTATACCCAATATACATACTATAATATCCATTATTAATGGAATGCAAATACGAGTAATTACTTTGTAAGCCAATTTTATCAGGATTAACAAATAGTTGTTGTGAGAACATAAATGAATCAATTAGCACATCACTTAATGAGATAATTCGTCTTGCATCACTTGATGTAGTAATTAGCAACAATAGTTTTTGAGTACTTATATCATAATTTAGAATTGAATTCTTAAACTCCGTTTCACAAGTATAAACGCTGCCATCTATAAACTCTGCGTCAAATAAAAAGGGAGAACCGTTTGCTTCACTTTTTGGCTGAAAATAAAGAGGTCCATTTACAAGTAATTCACTTGAACCATATATTTTCTTAGTTGAATCGATTATATATTGAAGAGAAGATTCATGCGAGTTTTGAGAATTCATGAGTACTGGACATAGTAAAATGCTAACGAATAAAAGATTATAAATCGAATTATGGTAACTAACTACTTTCATTTGCAGATGTTTATTGGGTTTTACTTCTTAATGTTGCCTATCTCTCTATATATCTCTAATTTATTTAATCATCAAATTTAGTAACTAATTTCTTAAATTGTTGATATTTACGTAAAAAGATTGTTTAAATGCTAGACCCTTACATTCTACCTAAAGTTGCTTTTATAGCTCATCGATTTGATATTAATATATTTACTACCTTGTCAGGAATTTGACTATTGCACGACTAATGGAATAAACACTACAACTTTATATATTCTATTCATGATTAAGTTAACGAATAGTAAATCTTTGTTTGATCCAAACATGGCTACATTACCCATTCTTATTGCAGAATGGGACGACAACCCTATGGATGCTCTTATTACATATCAGAACGATGTTCTGAGAAATGATATTGGTTCCTGGATAAATCAATCATTAATTAGCTTATTCGAAAAACTATCAGATGGGCGTGGTAAAATGGTCTTAAAAAAATTGGTTAAAGAAGGTGTATTGGCAATACCTTGTAAAGTTGATAAGATGGAAATTAAGGTTCATTCACGCCTTGCACCTGATCATATTCAGATTACAATAACTGATAACACCGAAATAAATCGCCTACGCGACATTGGACAGAGATCAAAATTAATTGACACCTTTTTAATGATTGGATCACATGAATTAAAAACACCTTTAAACGGAATTATTGGAATATCCTCTTTGTTAAAAGGGGAGGAAGACAGTACTGATAAAAGTGAAATGCTTGATTTGATAATAAACAGTGGTCAGGGATTGAACGATGTGGTTATTAAAATGTTAAACCAAATTTATTCATCTAAATCAAATAGTATAATCAATGCAATTGTAAATCAAAATATTGGCGATTCGATTATGAGAAGCCTTCCATTGTTTAATAAATATCTACTGGGAAGAAACTTTGACATTGATAATCTTCAGTTGAATGATAAATTATTTGTAAAGTTACCTGAAGGCAATCTGATGGATATTATTACTGAAATTGCAATAAATCTAAGGCGTAATACACCCCCCGATGGTAAAGTAACGATATCAACACATGACCAAAATAACAAGGTACACTTAGTTGTAGAAAATGAAGGATTAGGGATTCCCGAAAAAGACCTTAAAATGGTTTTTGACCCATTTTATCGGCATCAGGATAAGATGAATCACTCAAGTGGTTATGAGTATCAGCAGGCAGGAGTTGGAATTGGATTAACCATACTAAAAAGAAATGTTGAAAATGCAGGAGGAAGGGTATGGTTTGAAAATAAGTATCCGTATGAGCAGGGAAAGCAAAATGTAGTTAAATTAGTTATTGTGATACCAGGACATAATACAACTTAACAATCTTTGATCTTCATTTTTATCCTACTCAAACGTTCTGTGGTAATTCCCAAATAGGATGCTAAATGCTTTTAAGGTATTTCAAATTTCGTTGCCGAAAAAACTTGAAACAAAGCACAATTTCATCTTATTCTATATTAAGTTCATAAAAAATAATTGCTCTTCTTAAAAAATCACATAATTTTACATTCTATTCTCTTGAAGCAAATAGCAGGAATAATTAGTTTATATTTTTGAAATAATTAAAAACAAAAGATATGTTCAACAAAGAAGTTTATACTAACAGAAGAAACCAGTTAAGAAAAGAAGTAAAGTCAGGCATAGCCCTTTTTTTAGGAAATGTTGACGCAGCATTTAACTATCCTGCAAATGTTTATAGTTTCAGACAAGACAGCCATTTCCTTTACTTTTTCGGATTACAAAACCCAGGATTTGCCGGTATAATTGATTTTGATAACAACAAGGATTACATTTTTGGAAATGACTTCGGTATCGATGATATTATCTGGATGGGAGTTCAACCAAAGGTAAGCGATCTGGCAGCAAAAGCAGGAATTGAAAATACTGCCCCATATACTGAACTGGCAAAATTTATTGCTAAAGCAAAAAAAGAAGGCAGACAAATTCATTATTTACCACCTTATCGAGGGGAAACCGTCATTGAGCTATCGGCTCTGCTAGGTTTATATAATGCTGATATTAAACCAGGTGCTTCAGTTGAGTTAATTAAAGGTGTTGTTGCCTTGAAAGAAATTAAAAGTGATGAAGAAGTTGCTGAAATAGAAAAAGCGGTCGATATTGCTTATGAGATGCATACCACATCAATGCGTATGGCAATGCCGGGAAGAATAGAACAGGAGATTGCAGGAACTATTGAAGGAATATCATTAGCACTGGGCGGACCAGTTTCATTTCCGATTATTCTAAGTCAGGATGGTCAAACCTTGCACAACCACCACCATGATAAAGTTCTTAAAGTTGGACGTATGATGGTTACTGATGCCGGTGCCGAAACACAGGAAAATTACACAAGTGATATTACGCGTACTGTACCTGTTGGAGGCAAGTTCAACGAGCGTCAAGCAGAAATTTATCAAATTGTACTCGACTCTAATATGGCTGCCATTGAGGCGATTAAACCGGGTATAAAATACCGTGAAGTACATTTTCTTACAGCAATGGTTATTATTGATGGCCTTAAAAAAGCCGGTCTTATGAAAGGTGATACAGATGCAGCTCTTGAAGCTGAAGCGCACACATTGTTTATGCCTCACGGACTTGGACATATGATGGGGATGGATGTGCATGATATGGAAGGCCTTGGTGAAACTAATGTTGGTTACGATGAAAACACAAAAAGAGCTACCACTTTTGGTACAGCCTACTTACGACTGGGTAAAGAGCTTAAAACTGGTTTCGTCCTTACTGTTGAACCTGGTATTTATTTTATCCCTGATTTGATTGATAAATTCCGCAACGAAGGTAAGTTTATGGATTATATCAACTATGATAAAGTAGAGACTTATAAAGATTTCGGTGGTATCCGTATAGAGGATGATATTCTTGTTACTGAGGATGGTTACCGTGTACTTGGTAAACCAATTCCTAAGACTATTGCTGAGGTTGAAGCTGTGATGAGTAATCCATTATAGTTCCTTAACAACTAAGAAAATTAAGCCGGGTAACTCCGGCTTTTTTATGCCCTTAAATCACCATTGTCATTCCAAACTTTACTGTTATTTCGAACGTAGTGAGAAACGTAAGTTCGGCAAAGCCAAATCCCCTGAGTCCTGCCCCCTTTGTCATTTCGAACGTAGTGAGAAATCCCCTGAGTCCGTTGCCAATACTCAAACTATTCCCGAGCTGAGGGGATCTCTCATCGCTTCGCTTCCTTACCAATGACAACGTTATGTATAAGTCTGTATATTAATTAGTTGCAAGTTGAGTTCTTTTGCCAGTCTTTCAACAGATTTTTGTTTTTGAGCCAGTAATTGCATCTCGTATTTTTTAACTCCTTGCTCTGCATATTCTGTTCCTTTGACCATGGTTCTCCAATATAATTCTGCCAGTTTTCTTGCTGTGGCTTTTATTGCTACTGCTGGTCCTTTTTTGGAGCGTATTCGCCTACCAAAAGAACCTAAGGCAATATTTTTGCTTGTTAACAAGCTTTGAGCAATTTGCCTGAATATTTGACCAGCTCTTGGTTTTCCTTGTTTTCTCTTTGTTCTTCTCATTTTACCTGAATGATGCTGTCCAGGAGCAAGACCAAGCCATGAAGTATAATGTTTTTCTGTTGGCCAATTCGACAAATCTGTTCCTGTTTCAGCCAATAACTGCATCCAGGTATAATCTGTAATCCCGGATATAAGAGTTGCGTCTTTTCCTGAAAATATATCAATCATATTTGCACCCAAATCTTTTACATTTGGTTTGTTATGCCTGATTGGCTTTCTTTTGGTGGATAAATTATCATCATTTCCTCCATTACCCATTGTGTGTATGATTCGTTCTATCTCTTTATCACACTCACTGATTTGTTTCTGATAAAAATGATAACCATCCCATGCTTGTTGCAATGCAAATAAACCAGCTTTGGTGTACTTGCCATTTAATGCTTTTAGAATCTCAGCTTTCTTGTTCTTAATAATACGACCATCACACATTCTTAATAACACGTTATTATCTCTTTCACCATGTAAAATAGCTTCGATCATTTTTAATCCACTAACCCCATGTATCTGACTTATAACTTCTTTTAGCCGTATATTCATTTCTGTAAGAGACTTCTGCATGTGATTGACATGCATGGCAGCTGAGGAAATATGGTCTTCACGCAAACGGTAGTAACTACGTAGTTCCTTGACAAGGTCTTTGGCTACAAAGCAGCGATTCAATAAACCATGACTATGCAATTCCTGAATCCACTGACAATCCTTAACATCAGTCTTTCTCCCAGGGACTTGCTTAGTCTGACGACCATCCACCAACCATACATCTATAGCAGCCTCTTCCAATATTTCGTATAAAATAGTCCAGTAAACTCCTGTAGCTTCCATAGCTACGGTTTTAATCTTATGTTCAATTAAATATTGGGCTAAAAGCTCAAAATCCTCAGTAAAAGTGTAAAAAATTCTGACTTGCTGTCCTTCGACAAAAACAAATACATTTTTTGCGCCGATATCGATACCTGCCGCATTTTCTCTAATTTTTAGCATAATAAATAGTGTTAAGTAGTAAGATTTAGTTATGCTTTACACCCAAAAGGCCATTAACCCATGAAAGGCTACCAATCGGGCATTTCCATAATAGGAAAGCACCATACTATGTGGCTCAATCTTTTGGAACCATGCTCAAGAACAGGTTTAAAACACTAATCGAATGAACGGTCAAACTGTGTAAAGCATGCCAAAAGTAGTGAGTTTCTGTTTTGTCATCATACTATGTGCGCCTCTTTTCCCAGAGGTGTTGGGTCTCGAGATGACAGGTCACATTGGGGATCTCTCATCGCTTCGCTTCCTTCGAGTTGACAGGTCAACATCTGGGATATCTCATCGCTGCGCTTCCTTCGATATGACAACAAACAATAAAGAGTTGTCACTTCAGAAAACCTGCAATTTCTTCTTTCCCCAATGGCTTTCCAATAATTTTTTTGTTTTCATCCAAAATAAAAACTGATGGTGTAGCAACAATGCCGTATTCATTAACAATTTCACCATTCCATCCCTTTAGCTCAGCAACGTTTATCCAATCATAACCAGTATCTCTAAGACTTTTCATTAAGTCCTCTTTCGATTCATCAATGGAAATTGCAATAACTTCAAGTTTACTTTTGTCGCCGTAGTAAGTATTAATAATGGGCATTATCTCATCACAATGGGGGCACCAGCTAGCCCAAAACAACAGTAAAGTTTTTTTGGCTTTAATATCTTTAAGATTAACTTCATTACCATCAATATCGGTGGTCGTAAAATCTGGTGCAGGTTGGCCAATAGCCAATTTTTTAATCAGTTCCAGCTTGTTTTCAAGTTTAAGTTTGCGTTCGGTATTTTCACAAAACTGGTCTAGTGTACTAGCATTCGCAATATGTTCGAGTCCCTTTTCAAAACCAATCGATTGAAATCCGCTAATTAGAAAATCAACTAAAAATTCATAAACCTGTTGATTAACCAGAGCATATTTGAAGATAGTATCAATTCCCATTAGCATAAAGTCTTCAAGCTCCTCCTGTGAATTGGCATCATTTTGAAATAGGCTAAGATACCCTACAGCTTTCGATGTTAAAAATGTACTTTTTATGAGCATAGTATCGTTAAAATCCACATTATCAAAATAATGCTTTTTTAAGTAGACACCTTTTTCATATTCTGGGAGAGTGGGATCAACAATAAGCGAACGATCCGCTTTTAAATATCGAGCGGCAAGGGTTAAAGGATTATTTTCGATCAACACATCTGTTCGGGTATTTAGTTGATTCTTAAGTAAGTTGTATTGTTTAATAGCATCAAGAAAAAATTCATCATTGGGAGGGTAATTATGAATTAAGTTTCCCAACACATCAATTTTATACATATTCATCCCTTTAATGCCCAGATAATCATAGTAGATAAGATTTTCAATTGAGCTAATAATCTGGATACCATCATCATTGTCAAAACCTGAAGTTGTGAATTGTATATTTTCCTTGTTATAAATCAATTCAACAGCCTGACCAGGGCCTTTTACTATTACATACATTCCCGCCTCTCTATTATCAGGCATCACATATGTAAAGGAACCTGTTAAGTCTGTAAACGCAGTATCAACAACACTACGTTTTTCACCCATAAGTCTTAATAAATATAGGTTTTCATTCTCCAATCCGGTTATTGTGCCACTAATTTTATACTCCTGTGCAATGCCAGATATAAATGATAATAATAGGGCAACAATTAATATTCTTCTTATCATAAAGCAAGTTTATTTTTCAAAACTAAACAAAAGAATTATTGATTCAATAAAAGGCAAAAAGCTTTTCCAAAAAAAGATTTTTATTTGCCTATAAATATCAATAATTCAAAATATTCTCAATAAACAAAATATCTATTAACTTTGTTGTGCGGATAAAAAAAACATAAATGAAAAAAAACAAATTAATCCGGCAACTATATACTACAATAGCAATATTCGTATTATCTACATTTATTGCAGGTAAACTATTTGCTCAGGTACCTACCACTCAAGATTGCAAGGGGGCAATTCCGGTGTGTGACTATATATATGTAGAAGAATATACTGCCACAGGAAATGGTAATTATAACGAAATACCATCAGGTTATCTTTGCCCTAATCATTGCATGGATGGAGAACACAATAGCCGTTGGTACATTTGGACGGTAATTGAGTCGGGCGATCTCAGATTTGAAATTACTCCTCAATTGCAATCAGATGATTATGACTGGTCTGTTTTTGATCTCACTGAACATGATTGCGATGATATTTGGAATAACGTTGGTAGTATATTGTCTAGTTGCAATGCCGCTGGAGGAACTGGCTACCAAGGAGTAACTGGCATAAGCACATGGAATGGCGGGACTTCAAACTGTAATAATGGCGGCCCTACAAATAAATGGAATGCCGATTTACCGGTATACGAAGGAGAAACTTATGTACTGGTAGTAAGCGACTGGACACAAACTACTGGAGGCTATACACTTGATTTTAGCACATCATCTGCTGTTATTTTTGATGACCAAAAACCTTCATTAGAATACATTGGAGGAGATTTAATTACAGCATGCGGAACCAATGAATTAACCATCGAATTTAACGAGAATGTTAAATGCAGCTCTATACAACCAGCCGATTTTATACTTGATGGGCCAGGTGGTCCATATGTGATAGATAGTATATATGGTGAGAATTGTGTTCTTGGCGGTAATAATGAACGAGATTATATAATTTATTTTACACCTGCAATATATCAGGGTGGAGATTACACCCTTGAAATTAAGTTGTTTAGCTTTATTTCAGATGCTTGTAACAATTATGCTGAGAATCAGGTTTATGATTTTACCATTGACTTGGATTCACCTGATGCAAATGCCGGTGAAGATATTGACATTCCATATGCAGCAACTGCCACTTTGGATGGATCAGCAAGTAATGGTTCAGGAAACTACTTCTACACATGGGAGCCATCTTCTTTATTAACTAACCCTACAACTTCTAATCCCACAACCATAAGCCTTACCTCAAGTACAGAGTTCATATTATCGGTAAGTGATCAACAAAGTGCATGCGTGGGAGTAGATACCATGTGGGTTAATGTTGTTGGTGGCCCTCTTGGCATATCTATGAGCACAAGCAATAATGAGATATGTAATGGAGAAAGAGTAGATTTATTTGTGAATCCAGATGGTGGATCAGGGAATTATAGTTATGAGTGGACATCCAACCCAACAGGTTTTAACTCTACAGTTCAGAACCCTTCCGATTTTCCTGTTGCTGATAGATGGTATATTGTATCGGTTACAGATGGATTTACAATCATGATCGATAGTATTTTTGTGATGGTGAACCAATTGCCTGTATCAAATGCAGGTGATGATCAGGTGATAAATGTTGGTACATCAACAGTATTAAGTGGCAATGCAACGGGAGGAATTGGAAATTACAGTTTTCATTGGGAGCCATCGAGCTGGTTGGAAATTAGTAATATTCAAAACCCTACAACTTTACCACTCCCACAACCAACTGTTTTTACACTTTGGGTTACTGATGATAATGGTTGCACAAGCGAACCCGACAATGTGCTTATTAATGCAAGCGGTGGTGGGTTATCAGCTTTCCTTTGGTCTGACTCTTCGGAAATATGTCTAGGTGAATCAACAACAATATATGCCAATGCCTCTGGTGGCGGTTTGGAATATACATATGATTGGACTTCGGAACCAGCAGGTTTGTCATCAAATAGTCCGTCAATTTTTGTTACCCCTCAAGAAACAACATTATATAAACTACTACTTAAGGATCAATTTAACAACGAATTTGAATCAAGTATAAATATTATTGTAAACCCTCTGCCTGTAATCAATTTAATACCTGAAAATCCTGGTATTGATACAATTATTGTTTGTGTTCGTGATACGGTGGTACTCGATGCTGGTTCTGATAACGACCCACCAAATACTGAATACTTTTGGATAGAAAACAATTACGAAAATCGTTATAATGTTGCTTCAACCAATGGCAGTTGGATAGTTTTTCAAACCCATACTGTTAGGGTTACAAATGGTTCTACCGGTTGTAAAAACACGGGTGGAGTTACTATCTTTTTTAATTTTGATGAGTGTGCTATTGGGATTGGAGAGAAACCATCTGATCTTGATGATTTTATGATAATACAACCTAATCCTAATAATGGTAATTTCATAATCAGGATTAAAGAGAAAATAAACAAACTGGATATTAGTATTTATAATACATTTGGGGAATTGGTTTATCACGAATTTCATAATGAAGTTCACAGTCAAGGATATTCAATTCCAGTTAATTCTAATTTTCCACCTGGAGTTTATTTCATACGAGCTAAGATAGATGATAATTCATTCATCAAAAAAGTAATTGTGAATTAATTGAGAACCATTATTAGTAATTATCCTTTTCCTGTTGATTATATCGATCCATAAATCTATGTAGAAAAAGCTCCATATTTTCGTCAGGCATCGGTAAGTTAGTATAAGCAATCGTGCCATCAGGATTTATTAAAATATATGAGGGATAAGCCCTTATATCATATTCTTCCAGAAGTAGTAAATCATTACCCGTTTTTAAGATAGGCCAATTAGTACCTAGCTGGTTTGCAAATTCACTCAATTTGCTTATTTCATCACCGGCCACAATTGTAACAATATCAAAACTATTTCCATTTTGCTTCTGAATATCACTTATAAGTTTCATATGAAATTCACAAATCTTACAATCCTCTTTTACGAAACTCAGCATGAGGAATTTATTATTAAAATCTTTTAGTGATACATTACTATCGTTTATATCGGCCAGACTAAAATCAGGAGCTATTGTTCCGTTTTGAAGATTTTGAAGCTTCACAATAAAATTTTGAGCCATCTCCCTATTTTCAATAAATTTAGAGCGATTAGCAATTTCGTTATACTTGGCAATTACCCTATCCTTATTCACATTTCGATCATGATAATACCTTGAAAACAAAAGCATAACAACAATCTCACGAACCCGATCATCATCCGCTAATAATGTATCGCTTATTAGCAGTTTATCTACTACATCAATCATTTTAGGGCTATTGATAGCAGGTATTAAGGCTTCATATCTAAAAGTATTTTCCGAATTAAAATAGTCCTTAAAGAACTCTTTAAAGAAATCGGCATACTGAATATTATTATATAATACAGGCTTATTAATAAAATAATTAACAAGAATTTTTTGATTGTTTTCCTTTTTACTTAACCATAAAAGTGAAGCCAGCGAGTAATCCACATAATTTTTAACAAAACCGGAACTATTATTTGAATATTTTTCTTTTATGGTACTAACAAACTGTGTAACTACCGACTTATCTCTACTGCGATAAATACTGTTTATATTGTTAAAAATAAAATCATTGTACTCAATATTAAAATCTTCTATGGATTTTTGAACCCCGCCATCATCAGCCGAAATACTAAATCTGAGGGGAAGTCTGTCGAAAATCGATCCTCTGGATTCGGATGTATCAAGCGGAATAATAATATTATAACTGGATCCGGGGGTTAAATAAAATTCACCCTTCTCTAAACCCAGTGCTAAAAATGCAAACTGTGTTTGGTTCATTTCAAATTGAAGAGAAAAATTACCATCCGCGTCAGTTTCTGTTTGTGCAATTGTTTTTTCAAGATTTGAGAATTCATCAGCGTAAGAAATTATTCTTACTAATCGTTGTGGTTGTTGTTCAGCTTTTCCTGTAATAATCACATTTTGTGAAAAAACTGATAATGATATTATAACTGATAATAGTGTTGCAATTTGTTTGATCATATTTTATTTCAGTTTTGGGAATAACGAAATACCGGTTAATTTATTAGGCTACAGCACTACTTCCTTGGGAATCATACTGCTAGCATCTCCCCCATTTCTTATTACATCCCTAATAATAGAGGATGATATGGGGGTGTATTGTGGCTCGGTAAGTAGGAAAATTGTTTCAATATTATCGGCCAATTTCTTATTAACCTGCCCTATTCCCCTTTCAAATTCAAAATCTGCTGAAGTTCTGAGTCCTCTAAGTATATAGTTTGCATCCTTCTTCCTGCAGAAATATATGGTTAATCCAGAGTATGATTCAACTACAATTTTTGGTTCTGATTTAAAAATCTGTTCAATCCACGAGATACGCTTTTCAAGGGTGAACATATTTTTCTTTTCAGAATTTACTCCAATACTAATAATTATTTTATCGAAAAGGGGAATTGCCCTTTTAACAATCGAAACATGCCCAAGTGTAATTGGATCGAACGAGCCCGGAAAAACCGCTATCCTTTTCATAACCATCTTAAATTAATATATTGTAAAGATAATTGTTTTTTTATGGCGAAATATAATCCTGCCAAAGGCAGACAGGTTTTGATTTGCTGTTAGTGAGATAATTCTGAATTACTCCTTGTATATGGAGTTACATCCTGGGTGGAAAAATCTTTTTCAAGATATTTAAAATACCCTGCAATTGCAATCATGGCAGCATTATCGGTAGTAAATTTAATTCCTGGGATATGAACCTTCCATCCTTCTGTATCGGCCATTTGCTTTAATTCTGTTCTTAACCCAGAGTTGGCCGAAACACCCCCTGCAATTGCAATTTCTTTTATACCTGTTGTGATTGCTGCTTTTTTTAATTTTTCAAGCAAAATCTCAATAATTGTAAACTGCATGGAAGCTGCGAGATCGGCTTTGTTTTTTTCTATGAACCCTTCATCCTCTTTTAGTCTGTCGCGTAGGAAATATAAAAAGGAGGTTTTCAGTCCACTGAAGCTGTAGTTAAGATCGGGCATTCGTGATTTGGGAAATGTGAACGCTAAAGGGTTACCTATTTTAGCAAGCTTATCAATCTCAGGGCCACCAGGATAAGGCAAACCCATGATTTTAGCCGACTTATCAAATGCCTCACCTGCTGCATCATCAATGGTTGATCCAATTATTTCCATGTTTGATGGACTGCTTACCTTAACAATCTGGGTATGACCGCCTGAAACAGTTAAACATAAGAACGGAAAACATGGTGAATCAATACCCTCATCATCATCTAAAAAATGAGCTAGTATATGTGCTTTTAAATGGTCAACTTCAATAATTGGAATACCAAGTGCCATGGCAAACGATTTAGTAAAGGATGTGCCTACCAATAGCGAGCCAAGTAAGCCCGGACCACGTGTAAAAGCTACTGCGCTCAATTGATTTTTCTGTATATTTGCCTCCTTAAGGGCAAAGTCAACAACAGGTATTATATTTTGCTGATGAGCCCTTGAAGCTAGCTCAGGGACAACTCCGCCATAAGAACTATGAACAACTTGATTTGCAATAATATTGGATAATACCCTGGTGTTTTTGATTACTGATGCAGAGGTATCATCGCAGGATGATTCGATGCCTAATATATATGTCATTTGAAAAATAAATCTGGCAACAAAAATATTAAAAAAAAACTACTCAAGATTGTACTATATGTGCTTCTTGTTATAGTGATTATACCAATTGCCCTTACGCTGTTTTTTCAAAGTTCACTTGTTCAAACTATTTCAGCCCGACTAGCCGCTGATGTACTGTCAAAAAAACTTGAACAAAAAGTTACTATAAACAGTATACAAATTGGTTTCTTTAGCGGTATAAATATTAATAAACTGGATATCAGAGACCATCATGATAATACGATGATAGGCATAGGAAAACTATCGGCCATGCCTGTTTTTGCCAATTTTAGCTTAAGCCAAATTAATTTTATTCGTATAGATATAGATAGTGCTGAATTTAATTTGGGTTCGTATAAAGGCGAAGATACTAGTAATTTATCGCTCTTACTTCAAAAAGTGAAAGGTGAAGATGATGACTCAAAAGGATCTTTCGGCCTTTACTCAAAGAAGGTAAAACTCACTGGATCAAAGTTTAATATATTTAATGAAGATAAGGAATATGATCAAGGTGAAAGAACAATGGATTATTCTGATATTTTGATCAGCTCCATAAATATTAATATAAACGAATTCAAGATTATCAACGATTCTTTGAATTTCAAGATTGTTAATTTATCGGGTAAAGAAAATAGCGGTATCGTAGTTAAAAAAATGAGTGCCGATTTTATTTTAAGTTCCAAGGGATTATACACAAATAATACTCTACTTCACATTAACAATTCTACTTTTGATGCCGACTTTGGTTTGGAATATTCAAATTATAGCTCATTTGGATATTATATTGATTCAGTGGTTATGATCGCTGATATTCGTCCAACAGATATTGATATGGCCGACATTGGGCATTTTGCCGATATTCTTTTTAAGATGCCCAACAAGATAGGAGTAACCGGAAAACTTATCGGGACAGTAAGTGATTTAAGAGGCAATGAACTTAAAATAAAATATGGTGAAAATACCAGGGTTTCAGGTGATATAAGTATTAAGGGATTACCTGATTTTTTTAATTCGTTTATAGTTGCTAACGATCTAAAAATTACTACAAATGCCGAAGATATAAAGAGCTTCCAACTACCCATAGAAGAAAAACATGTTGATTTATCGGGCATAATACCTAATAATGAACAGCTTACATTGTCAGGTGACTTTAAAGGTTACTATGAAGATTTTAATAGCAACGTGGATATTATTCTTAGCCAGGGTATTATAAAATCAAATATTAAGTTTAAAAACTCGCCTAAACTTGTTGAATTCAAAGCCACACTAGTTGGTGATTCGGTAAATATTGGTAACATCCTAAATCAATCCAAATTGGGCATCAGTAGTTTTAATCTGGTTATTTCGGGCAAAGGCAGATCATTGGAAACCGCTTATTATACAGCATCAGGGAAAATTACAAAAACTGATTTATTAGGTTATAACTACCGAAGAATTGGAATTACTGGCAGCTATTTTAATGATTCGATAGTTTCAAAAATCAGGGTAGGAGATAAGAACTTAATGATGGATGCATCTGTTAAGGCATGTTTGAAAAAAACACCAATTTTTACACTTAATTCTGAAATTGTTGTGGCAAATCTGAATAAATTGAACCTATGGTCTGATCAAAATATTAGTATTTCCTCAATTGTTGAGGCCAAGGTAGTTGGTACAGATATAAAAACACTTAACGCCGACATATCCCTAAGAAACAATAAACTCATTTTTGATGAAAAGGAGTATATGGTTGACAGTATTATAGTATCAAAACATACCAATTCGTTAAATTATACTACAACTGAGATTAACTCAGATATCGTTAGATTTAAAGCTGATGGTGAATACAACCTAACAACCGTAACCGGAAGCATTTTAAATCTTTTTAATAATTATTTTCGTTTTAAACCCGACAAATATTTTGAAACAATTCATGATGATAGTTATGTAAACATAGAGCTACAAGTCCCAAAACCAAAAATCTTTACTGATCAATTTCTATCTGGTGTTGGCATATCACGAAAAACCATACTTAATACGAAATTCAACTTCGTTAACAACTCTGTTGATCTCAATGTAAGAAGCAATCGAGTTAAATTAAACAATATAAAGTTTGATACCGTCAACCTATCTGTTACCAGTAGTAATGATCAACTATTTAGCGAATTCTCAATCTCAAAAATTATTCTCAAAGATAGTACACCAAAGGATAGTACTGTATTTGGAATTGACGATTTCAGTATTTCATCAAGATTTCGCAACGATTCAATAGTATATGGTATCAACTGGGATAACAGAGTTCCTAATCTGAAAAATTTAGGTAATATTGAAGGATATATTTCACAAGTAGCTGATTCTACCAAGTTTAATATCAGCAAAGCCAATGTTTATATAAACGATATATTCTGGAATATCGACTCCAATAACCTTGTGATATTAAATAAAAATAGAATATTCTTTAAAAAATTCTATATCTCAGCTGACAACTCTGAGTTTAAATTAATTGGCACGGTACCACGCTTTGATGGGGACTCGCTGGTTGCTCAGTTTAAGGACTGGAGATTATCCAATTTTGATATTGTTACAAAGCCCATGAATATTGATTTAGATGGTATTATTAATGGCTCATTAAACCTTAGTATGAAGTTGGAAAATCCAACATTAGTTTCCAATATCAGCATATCTGATCTGGGTTTAAACAAAGAATATCTGGGAGATGCACATATTCTGAACACCTGGGATAATAATAGTAATTCCATCTTCATCAGTTCAAATATAACACGTAAAGGAAATGCTGGTGAAGGTGAAATTTTTAAAGCCGATGGATATTATCATCCAACAAAAAAAACTGACAACCTGAATATAGACATATCCTTTAACCGTATAAAATTAGGAACCTTTGAACCATTTCTATCAGCATTTGTTGATGAGCTTGAGGGGACAACGTCAGGAAACTTAGCGGTGAGAGGAAGTGTAAAAAAACCCATTATTACTGGATCAGCCGAAATGCATCGTGCTGCGATGAGAGTAGATTATACTAACACAAGGTACTCATTTTCGAATTCAATTGATTTCGTTGAAAATGGAGTAAAATTTGATAAACTTGTGATTTATGACACTCTTGGCAATCAAGCTCAGATTAATGGTAGCTTAACTCACAATTATTTTAAAGACACCAAATTTAACATTGGAATTAATACTCCTGGTTTGCTTTTCTTTAATACCTCAGAACATATGAACGACCTGTTTTATGGTTCAGCAATTGCATCCGGTGATATAAAACTTACAGGCAGTCCATCCAATATTGATCTAAGGATAGATGTACAAACTCAAAAAGGAACTTCTATTGTGCTACCGCTTAACTATTCGGTTGAGATATCGGATAAAGACTATATCATTTTCACGACAAAAGATATTGATACAATTACTAATAATAAAATTCTGAACATTACTGAAGAACATAAAAATAGTAAGCTGGACTACAACATTGATGTTAATTTGGAAGTAACACCAATAGCACAAGTTGGGATTAATTTACCCGACGATATGGGAACTATTGAAGCCCGAGGGACTTCTAACCTTGCACTTGATGTTAATTCGAATGGTAAATTTACGCTAGTTGGTGATTACCTTGTTGAAGATGGGATTTTTAAGTTTAAAATAGGAAACCTGGTAAGCAAACGCTTTATATTGGTGAAAGGCGGTCGCATATCATGGTCGGGAAGCCCATATTCGGCCAATGTAAATATAAAAGGCATGTATAAAGTAAAAACCAGCCTTTCCAGTTTGGGAATTGTATTGGACTCTACTGCATCATATAAAAACAAGGTAAATGTTGAATGTTATGTGGTTTTAACTGGTGAGTTACTCAACCCCAATATTAAGTTCGAAATAAATATACCAAATCTTGACCCTGATCAGCAAAGACAAGTTTTCTCTGAATTAGACACTACAAACACAGCAATGATGAACCAACAAATGATTTCATTGCTCGTTTTGGGAACATTTAGCTTCAATAATGCAGCCAATGTTAGTCTGCAAAGCTCTTATTACAATGTAATTGCAAACCAATTAAGCAGCCTTCTTTCAAATATAAGCGACAACGTGGATGTAGGACTTAATTATAAACCCGGTGATGATGTATCACAAGAAGAATTTGAGGTGGCTCTTTCAACCCAACTTTTTGATGATCGACTCACCATAGACGGGAACTTTGGCATGACCTACGACCGAACCGAACAAAGCGCAAGTAATATTGTAGGTGATGTTGATATTGGTTATAAATTAACTCCAGATGGCCAATGGGTACTTAAAGTATTTAACCATTCCAACGTTAATTCGTATTATAATAATAACAATTACGATCAAACATCTCCTTATACTCAAGGAGTTGGTATTGCTTTTAGAAAAGATTTCAATAATATCGCCGGCCTTTTTGCATCCAAGAAAAAGAAGAATAAGGAGGAGAAAAAGTCAAACAAGGAATCCATAAAAAAGGAAGATGAAAACGATAAGGAGTTATAAGTTTGCTATACTAATTGGCATAACTATGGCTATGTTAAATGTTAATGCCCAAATAAGTATCGACTCATTAAATATTGGATTACCCATTAATCGTGAATATACTGAGTATATTTGGCTTGGAAAAGGAATGGGTGTACCATTATTAAAAATAACATCAAGTTTTGGCGGAGCAATAGTTACATATCTTGATTCGGCACGTATTGTCCCATCATCAGTTGATAATAATAAACTCTCTAATTTCAACATAGTTGTCTATCCAAATCCAACGAGCCAGATTATTAATTTTGAAATTGAACATTTAACTAGTTCTGAAATAAAACTTGAAATCTATAATTTATCGGGTCAATCTGTAGGTGGCGATACTTATTATTGTAACCCATCTGAATCTTGTAATCAACAAATAGATCTGAGCAAATTTGATCTTAACAATGGTAATTACAACCTGAGATTTACCATCGACAACCAACATTTCTCAAAAAAAATTATACTCTATTAAACTCATTTATATACACAAATCATAAAACCCAAAACTCAAAACTCAAATGCCCCTAAAAGTCTACAAATCTTCAGCCGGATCAGGTAAAACAACAACCCTTGTTAATGAATATTTGAAAATAGCATTGGATCCTGCAAAGTCATTTAGGCATATTCTGGCCATAACCTTCACAAATAAGGCTGCCAATGAAATGAAGATAAGGGTTATTGAAACGCTTAAAGATTTAATAGATGAAGACAGAGAACCATCTCAAAAGTTATTGGTTCTAATAAATGAGCTTAATCTGGATTTATCGATAATCAGAATTAGAGCTCAAAAATTGCTTTCACAAATACTCCACAATTATGATGAGTTTGCCATAAGCACTATCGACTCATTTATACATAGAATAATACGAACCTTTGCAACGGATGTTCAGCTACCTCAGAACTTTGAAGTAGTTATTGATGATGATGACATTATACCCGACATAATTCAGAATCTATACGATAAAGTAGGTAAGGATAAGGAATTAACAAAAGTGCTTGTTGGTTTTGTGATGGATGAGGCAGATGAAGAAAACAGTTATGATCCCACCCACAAATTTGTTGGATTTATTAAGCATCATATGCAAGAGGATGGTTTTGAGCATATAAACAAACTCGCAAAACTAAACTTTAACGAACTAAGCAGCATAATTACAAGACTAAAAAAGAAAATTGAATTTCTGAAATCGGATACCATTAAAACTGCCACCTCAGCGGTTGTTTTGTGCAGCGAAAATAATTTAGAAGTTAAGGATTTTTACCAGGGTTCCAGAGGCATATTGGCATACTTTGATAAAATAAGCAAATTCAATGTAAGTGATGAAAAACTATTCCCCGGGTTGAAAATACAGGAAACAATTAATGATGAAAAATGGTTCGCAGCAAAAGTTAACAATTCAACTCAAAATTCAATATTAGCAATCGCGCCTAGACTAACCAGCTACTTCCATGCTATTGTTGGTAAAATTGAAGAATATTTTTTTTACAGATTAATTTATAGCAAAATATACTCTTTAGCTTTAATTCATGAAATAAGAAGCTTATTTATAGGTTTTACCGAAGAAACCGGCAAGGTTCATATTTCAGAATTTAATAAAAAGATCAGTAATGAAATTGCCGACCAGCCTGTTCCATTTATTTACGAACGTTTGGGGCGAAAGTATCGCTACTTTTTAATTGATGAATTTCAGGATACATCGGTATTACAATGGCATAACCTTCTTCCGCTAATAGATGAATCGCTTTCATATGGTAATTTCAATATGCTTGTTGGAGATGCAAAACAGGCAATCTACAGATTTAGAAGTGGTGAAGTGGAACTTTTTTCGAGTTTACCCGATCTTTATAAAAATGACGGTTCAGAGTTGGCATTAACACGCCAAAATCAATTTCGTCAAGAGTACGAAGAAATTATTCTATCAACAAACTGGAGATCCCATTCGGAAATAATAAGATTCAACAACGATTTCTTTAGGATACAAACTGAACTTCTATCCGAAAGAACAAAACATATATATAAACATCTTGAACAGGAAATTCCAGAAAACGATAAAAAAGGAGGCTTGGTATCAATAAACTTTGTTGAGGCAGAAAACGCTGAAGACTCTAACACAAAGAAACTTAAAAGCATTAAACATTTTGTAGATATATTACTAGAAAAGAAATTTGATAATAAAGATATTTGCATACTGTGTCGCGCCCGAAAAAGCACCATCGACATTGCCGGTTATTTAATTAAAAATAACTATGATGTGGTATCTTCTGAATCGTTATTACTCTCAAACTCGCCCAAAGTAAGACTTATAATTGCTTTTTTTAAACTGATAGTATATCCCGATAATGAATTAGCCACCGCCGAATTTATTGATAATTATATAAACATTATTGGTTCTATCTCTTCTTTCGACAACGACTTTAACTCGATTAAAAAAAACAAGAAGAACGGCATAAACAAAATATTCGATCACTACAATATAGCGGCTAATTCTGACGAACTACTTGCACTTTCTACATACGAAATTGCTGAATTTGTACTTCGGGAGATAATCAAAACTAATAGTGCTGATGTTTTTATTCAATTCTTTTTAGATTTTATTTCAGAAACAGGTTTGCCTTTGGATGGGTTCCTTTCCCGATGGGAAGTAAAAAAGGAGAAGCTTTTTATTACGATGTCGGATGATATAGACGCCATCAAAATAATGACAATTCATAAGGCAAAGGGACTTGACTTTCCAGCAGTAATAGTGGATGCGTCAAATACAAAAAATCAAAACACAAAAAGTGAGTATTGGGAGAACCTTGAATTAAAAGATTTTGAAGAGCTAAAAGTTGGGCTATTACCATTGAATAGAAAACTTGAGCTTGTTGGCAGATCGAATATTTATGAAGAAGAGGCTTCTAAAACTGAACTCGATTTTTTGAATATTGTATACGTGGCTTTCACACGTCCTCAAAAAGCCCTATTTGCAATTGGCCAAATTCAACAAGGGAATATAAGGGATATCTTCTCCAAGTATCTTATCAATTATTTGAAGACTAAGGGCATCTGGGACAATAACAAATTAAGCTATAACATTGGTGAACTTGCAGTTCAGGAAATAACAACATTCAACGAAGTCAATAAAACCATTAATCTTGAAGATTTTGTTTCTTCGAAGTGGACCGATTTGATAACTGTAGCATCAACCGAAGATATCACAACAGAAATATTAGAAGGCAGTTCATCCAGATCCTATGGAAAGCTAATCCACAAAATATTGGCTGAAATTGAGACTGTAGATCAACTAAGTCCATTATTGGTTTACTTATCAGAATCCGGAATATTAACAAAAAACGAAATACAAATTATTGAAAGTATTGTAACCAGCGTAATTACTCACCCAGAATTAAGGAACTACTTTCAAAAAAATATCATTATAAAAAATGAGACGGAAGTTATGCTTGATAATGGTGATATAGTTCGCCCCGATAGGGTGGTAATTGATAATGAAGTATTAACGATAATCGACTATAAAACGGGAGAAGAAAAGAAACAGGATTATAATCAGATTAAAAATTATCGGGATGCTTTTTCAAAACTCGGCTATAAACACATCCAAACAAAACTAGTTTACATTGGTGATGTAATCAGAGTAGTTGGTGGTTACTAGTAACTTATCAGAGAATGGTAAAGGAATTTAAATATTTTCTACTTGTGCTTTTTGTAATTGGGAGCAGTCAAATTTATAGCCAGATTACAGCTATGTCGTTTAATATCAGATACGATAACCCTGGTGACAAAGAAAACTGGTGGGAAAACAGAAAAATAGAAGTTGTTGATCTTATGGAATACTATCATCCGGATTTTATCGGAATTCAGGAAGGGCTGTTAAACCAAGTTGAATATATTAACACGAATACTTCAAATTATAATTACGTGGGAGTTGGCAGAGACGATGGAGATGAAAAGGGTGAATTTTCAGCAATTTATTATGATTCATGTAAATTCGAATTAGTACTAGCAGAGACCTTCTGGCTTTCGGAAACCCCCGACACTATCTCTGTTGGCTGGGATGCATCAATGGAAAGGATATGCACATATGGATGTTTCAAAAATATAATAACAAATGACACCATTTATATTTTTAATTCACATTTCGACCATATTGGAATCATTGCACAAAAAATGTCAGCTGAATTAATTATAAATAAAATTTATGATTATGGGCTGATTAACTCAAAGATAATAGTAATTGGTGATTTTAATTGTGAGCCTGATAATGAACCAATTAAAATTTTGAATAATTTGTTGGATGATGGAATGGATATAGCCGCGGAAAAATTGATTGGACCCAAAGGAACATTCAATAAATTTGATATTAGTTTTGTTCCCATAAGTAGGATCGATTATATTTTCACTAAAAATCTAGAGATTAAATCATACCGTCATATTGACAATAAAAGGAAAAATAATCTTTGTATTTCAGACCATTTGCCGGTTATGATAGAAACGCTAAACACTAAAACAAACAGGGGCTTACAATAAACCTATTTGCTCTCCTAAGCCGTGAAGAACTCAGACTTAATCGATTTTTACGATATTTGGGAAAGCTTTGCTGAAGCAGTAAACAACTTATTTTTATTGGGGAGCTAAACATACTGACAACATGAAGCTTAGTGTTCTTAGTCAGTAATGACTCATGCTAAAAAGATAAAATTTATACAGCAAAAGCTTCGCTAATTATTAACTTATTTAGATTTTACCAAGAATATATACTATGAAAAGGCAATTTATACTCATTCTAATTATTACCATTTTTAGTTGCGGTTGGTTCCATGCTAGTGCACAATACGGGCTGCGCCTTTCATACATAAAACACTCTGGCGATATGGGCTATTTAGTTAAGCCTGCTATCGGATATGAGCTTGTATTAGCATCAACCAACATAAGTGACCGGTTTCAGGGAAATGGTTGCATTGGATTTATGTCGTTAAACACATGGCTTGATACGGTTCCAACAGGCACCTTCTTACATAATGATGATGGTATTACTTTACTACCTTCTTATATGGTATATCACGATATTACAGTTTTTATTTTTGGTATTAATCTTGAATACAAAATTCTCGACCGCCGCTTCACACCTGTTGTAGGAGCAGACATATATATGAATCTCATTGAATACGATTATGACAACTTTGTTCCAAATTTAGTTAGTTCAAGCGTCACCAACGAACATGCCGGAAGCTTTAGTATACTACCTCGTATTGGCGTTTCGTACGAAATCAATGAACGTTTTTTGTTTCGTTCAGGCTTTGGAAAAAATCTGGGATTTGATAACAATTTTAATAGTATATACTTCTGGAAATCCTATTTTGAAGCTATATTTTATTTTTAATAACGTATCTTTTAAGAAATGAAAAGAAAATACTACACATTGTCCCCTACCATGGTACCTAAAATATTATTAATTTTTACAACAATCATTATTATAACAATTGCTGGTTGTGGAAAGTTCGATTTATTTGATGACATGAGCAAAAGCTTACCTCTTGTCGAAATTATTTCTGTTGAATCATATCATGACTCAACCTTACTAATTGGTAATATTATAAGTGAGGGAGCCGCAGAAGTAACAGTTTGTGGATTCAGCTATAACTCAAAAAACTATCCAAACATGGCTGATAATCAGATTCTATTAAATGGATCCTCGGGCCAGTTTGCTTTTCTTACAAATGAGCCCATACGCGATTCAAACTATTATTTTACAGCTTTTGCATATAATGAATACGGATACAAACAAAGCGAATCTATTTTTTATAAAATTCCTGCTCCGGCGCCACCACATATTCCATGTACACTCAACGACAATAGTATTGTAGACAATTTCATAACATATGATATTAGCGATATTAAATCAGGTTGGTCCATCTTAGATGGTTTCAGGGTGATAGCTTCTTACTCACATAACAAAGAATTGCAATTGTTCTTTCATGAAAGACCACAAAACGGAATATATTCATTGTGCAGTTATAATATGTTTCACTCCAACGAAGATGCAATGGAATTGGTTTTTGCAAAAATATATTTCTATTCTGGATCTTTTGAAGTTAAACCAGATGGCCTTATTTATGTTGAAGAGTTAAATGATACCACCATCTCAATCACATGTTGCGAGATGATTTATACAGGATATTCCTCTGAATTCACAATCACAAGTAGGATAATAGTTGATGACCTTTAGTTAAGAAAGATGAATAGTAACATGAAACCACAAAAAATAGTTTGCATGGGCGATAGCCTAACCGAAGGTTATGGAATTAGGCAAGGTTGCAGTTGGCCTTCCATTTTAAACCACATATTACCCCACGAATTTATCAATAGCGGAATTAGTGGGGATACAACGGCCGGTATGTTAGCCCGATTTCATGAAATGGTTATTACTCATAAACCTGAGTATGTTATTATTATGGGTGGGACAAATGACATCAGTTTTAATGTACCCGACAATCAAATCATTGGCAATATAGTAGCAATGACTCGTTTGGCACGGCATCATAATATTCAATCCATAATAGGCTTACTACCACCTTTTTTCATACCTAAAGAATATGAGGATGACTCATTATTCGTAGAGCTACCTGTACTCTACAAACGTCTTATAGAATATCAGGATACCCTCCATAAGTTTATTCTTGTTGATGAGCAACCCAATATCGATTTTTCAAAAAATATGCTCCCCAATTTTTATCTCTCTGATGGTCTTCATCCCAATGAAAAGGGGCATGAAGTTATGGCTGAAAATGCAAAGGAACAATTAGTTCGTATTTTTGAAGCCGAATAAATTATTGGGAACTTTTGTTAGTTAAAACTTTAATTTTGAAAGTATACCGAACAATGTCCGATACTGAACACATGCTGGTTAAAACCGTACAAATTTACATTTGCTGTCAATCCACCTCAAATATAAACAACTGTTATAACGCAATCTACAAAGGTGGCACAATATTGGCTTTCAGTATTTCCTTTATAATAAATCATACTTAAAATGAAAAAAATACTATTTGGATTAGTGCTGTTATTCAGCATAAATCTGGTTGCTCAAGAAGATGCCAGATTATTAAGATTTCCTGCCGTACATGGACAAAAGGTTGTTTTCACTTATGCCGGCGACCTTTATCAAGTACCACTAACCGGAGGAACAGCACGTAAATTAACAAGTGATGTGGATGGTTATGAAATGTTTGCTCATTTCTCACCCGATGGAAAAAATATAGCGTTCACAGGACAATATGACGGGAATACTGAAGTCTTTATGATCCCAGCTCAAGGCGGAGTTCCTGAAAGATTAACCTATACGGCTACTCTTGGCCGAGATGATATAAGTGATAGAATGGGACCTAACAATATAGTAATGGCCTGGAGAAATAATAACGACATAGTTTATCGCTCACGTAAACAAACCTTCAATTCATTTAAGGGTCAGTTGTTTCAGGTATCGAAAGAAGGTGGACTTTCCGATGAGTTACCATTACCATCAGGTGGTTGGTGCTCATTTAATGATGATGGAACAAAAATGGCCTACAACAGGGTTTTCCGTGAATTCCGAACCTGGAAATACTATAAAGGAGGAATGGCCGATGATGTTTGGATTTATGATTTCAAGACTAAAAAAACGATCAACATTACCAACAACGATAATCAGAATATCTTCCCAATGTGGTACGGAGATAAAGTTTATTTCCTAAGCGACAGAGACAGAACCATGAACTTGTTTGTATACGACCTGAATACTAAAACCACAACCAAAATCACCAACTATACTGAGTATGACATTAAGTTCCCATCACTCGGTAATGAATCTATCATTTTTGAAAATGGCGGATATATCTATAATTACGCTTTCGCGGATGGGAGCACAACTAAAGTTACTATTAATATAAACAACGACTTCACTACCGGCCGAGATGAGCTTAAAGATGCATCCAAAATGATTAATTCATGGGCAGTTTCTCCAGATGGAAAAAGAGTTGTTTTTGGAGCTCGTGGCGATGTGTATACTGTTCCCGCAAAAACAGGAATCACACGTAATCTAACTGAATCTTCAGGTGTTCACGACCGCAATGTTGAGTGGTCTCCAAAGGGCTTATACATTTCCTTTATTAGTGATAGAACCGGTGAAGATGAAATATACATCCAAAACCAAGATGGAAAAGAGGAAGCAATTCAGCTTACTTTCAACTCCGATACTTATAAATACAATCCAATTTGGTCACCGGATGGCAAGTTACTATTGTGGGGTGATAAAATGGGCAGATTAAATTATATGGATATTGACACAAAAAAGGTTGTTGTTGCTGACGAATCTGATTCTTGGGAAATCCGAGATTACGCCTGGGCTCCCGACAGTAAATGGATAGCCTACACATTACCACAATCTCAAACTGTAAATCGTATTTATATTTATAGCTTAAGTTCTGGAAAATCAGTGCCTGTAACTGACCTTTGGTATAACTCAGGCCAACCCACATTTGACACGAATGGTAAATATTTATTCTTTACCTCCGATCGTGATTTCAATCCAATTTACAGCCGTACCGAATGGAATCATGCATATCATGATATGAGTGGAATATATTTTGTAACGCTCGAGAAATCAACACCTTCACCTTTTGAACCTGAAAATGATGAGGTTGCAGTTAAAAAAGAAGCAGCTTCTGACAAAAAAGATAAGAAAGATGATAAAGATAAAAAAGATGATACATCTGCCAAAGAAGACGGGGTAACAGTTAATATTGATTTTGATGGAATAATAAACCGAATAATTGCCCTTCCTGTTAAAGCAGCAAACTACTGGAGCATTACAGCAATTGATAATAGTGTGTATTATATTGAATACAAATCAGGCGGTGATGGAGCAGTAATGAAATTATTTGACTTAAAAAGTAAAAAAGACACTGAACTTGGTCAAGTCGGATCTTATATCGTTTCGGCTGATAACAAAAAAATGTTTGTTAATATGAAAGGTAAATACGCTGTTATCGACCTTCCAAAGGGCAAGGTAAAACCAACCGAATTTCTCGATCTATCGAACATGAAAACTATGGTTAACCTTAAGGAAGAATGGACTCAAATTTACAACGAGTCATGGAGACAAATGCGTGATTTCTTCTATGCTCCAAATATGCACGGACTCGACTGGCCATCAATTCAAAAGAAATATGATGTCCTTCTGCCATATGTTAACAATCGAAACGACCTGAATTATATTATAGGCGAAATGATTGGTGAATTAAGCGTTGGTCATGCATATGTACTTGGTGGCGATAAACCAAAACCAAACCGCATTAAAACAGGACTACTAGGTGCTAAAATCAGTAAAGATGATTCAGGGTATTTTGTTATTGATGAAATACTTATGGGCGAAAACTGGACAAAAGGAGCTCGATCACCATTAACAGAAGTTGGTGTTGACGTTAACAAAGGCGATTACATCATAGCTATTAATGGAAAATCACTTAAAGAAGTTGATGATATATATAGCATGCTTATTGGTACTGCTGATCAACAAGTAATATTAACCATTAATTCAAAGGGAAGTACTGATAGTGCACATGATGTTATCATAATCCCAACCGATGATGAATCCAAATTGTATTATTATACTTGGGTAATTGAAAATACTGACAAAGTTAGTAAAGCAACCGACGGTCAGGTTGGCTATATTCATATACCTGATATGGGACCTGACGGTTTAAATGAGTTTGTAAAACATTTTTATCCTCAACTAAACAAAAAAGCTCTTATTATTGACGATCGTGGAAACGGTGGTGGAAATGTTTCTCCAATGCTAATCGAGCGATTAAACCGTGAACTAACTTTATACGGAATGTCAAGGAATAATAATGTAAACACAAAACCAGCTCAAATGATGCTAGGGCCAAAAGTATTGCTATTGGACAATTACTCAGCATCCGATGGGGATCTATTCCCCTACCAGTTTAAAAAACTAAAGATGGGCACGTTAATAGGAATGCGCTCATGGGGTGGTGTAGTTGGAATACGTGGTTCAATGCCATTTATTGATGGTGGTGACTTACGTCGTCCTGAATTTGCTCCTTTTGATGAAAATGGCAATTGGGTTATCGAAGGTTATGGTGTTGAACCCGATATTGTTATTGATAACGATCCCGCTAAGGAATATGCAGGTGAAGATGAACAATTGAATAAAGCAATTGAGGTAATACTTGAGCAGTTAAAAGACTATAAGCCATTACCCGAAATACCAGCTTATCCTGACAAATCAAAATAATCAATAATAGTTGATTGAAACAAAAAAATATCAGCAGATTAAATGTTAGTGAATACCGGAAGTCCATCAAATTGATGGGCTTCTTTTTTTGTAATTAGGTGAATAAGTATACATACAACTTTTTATAAAAATACACGTTTATAAAAAAAAGCAAAAAGGAAAATGCAACTAATAACACGAACAATACTAACAGGTATACTTGCTTTTGGTGCTATAATAAGCTTTGAATCATTCCAAGATAGAGCCCATACAAATTACAATTCATCAAGTGATTGCTATCAAACACCTGAAGAGCCTGTAATTGACTGGGACAAAAATATTAAATTAGTACAATCTGACTTCAAAGCAAAAAGCAAGGGCACATCAGGATTTGCCGTTGCAACCACAGCAAGTGCGTTTGGATTTAGTATTGTTGATGAAAATGGAGAAATTAGCGGAAATATTTATGTCCGTTTCTATTGTGATCGGTCGTGGTGGAATCCTGAATATAAAGATAGTGAACTACTGGATGATGTTCTGGAACACGAGCAGCTTCATTTCGATATTTGTGAGCTATACGGACGCAAACTCTATAAAGAAATAATTATACTGCGTAATTCAGGCAGACTTAACAACAAACACATCGACAGATTATATACTAAAATTGAAAAGCAATACTCCGATTTTCAGGATAAATACGATGAAGAAACTAATCATAGCATTAATCGTAAGGAACAAGTCAAGTGGAATAAACGGATTAAAAAAGAGTTAGCCCAATTATCTATTTACTCTGATTATCGGAGTTTTTGATTAGCAAATTAGATTTTAATTGTGGAACATGTAAAAATGAACAGTACATATGGTAAGCCATATAATTATTACATTTGTAAAAATCAATACAAACTAATATGAGTTGGGATAAAAAACACGGATTCAATACTCAAAAGTTAGCTCTTAATGTTGAGTACGAAGGTCAGGCAGAGGCAACACTTATTGAGCGAAAAGCTGGTACCTCATCAAAAAAGGCAGTACTATATATCCATGGTTTTGTTGATTATTTTTTCCAGAACCATCTTGCCGATTGGGCTAACAATCTAAATTTCAATTTCTATGCCATTGATTTGCGCAAACATGGCCGATCCATGCTTCCACATCAATCCCCAAATATGGTGAGGGATATTAGAGATTATTTTGAAGAATTAGAGATTGCTATTGATATAATCAGGAATCAGAATAACAATGAATTTATAGCCTTAATCGGTCATTCAACCGGAGGTTTAATTTCATCTCTATATGCACATTTTCATGCTAACGATAATACAATTGACGCACTAATACTAAATAGTCCATTCTTTGATTTTAATAAACCTCGATGGTTTAAAAATGCCATTCTTCCTATTGTGGCAAAAGTTGGATTAAGATTACCAAACTTAGCATCCCCGGAAGGACTTAAAGAGGGTTATGTAAAGAGTATTCATAAAGATCATAATGGTGAGTGGGAGTTTAGCTTTGATCACAAGCCTGTACTTGGCTTCAAAATAAATTTTGGATGGATAGCGGCAATTTATTATGCGCAAAAAAGTTTACAGAGTGGACTGGATATAGAATGTCCAACACTTGTTATGTATTCTTCCAAAAGCGTTATACCCGGTAATTATAATAGTTCGATGCATACTGCTGATTCGGTGCTTGATGTTGCCGATATTGAAAAACATGCAGACGTTATTGGAAAAAATGTAAAGAAAATTGTAATTAAAGATGGTGTTCACGATTTAATTTTAAGTAAAAAAGAAGTTCGTGAGAATGTTTTTAGCGAGATGACTATTTTTATTAACGAAGTCCTTAACTCGTAAAACTCCAATTACGATAGCGATTTATTTAGCATGAGTATATCACAACTTTCAGCTTACCAATAAAAATAAATTAATGAAATTTGAAGATTATAGAATATCTCCTGAAATAAAAAGAAGCCTGAAAGAACTTGAATTCAAAAGGCCAACCGATATTCAATATAAAGCTATACCTCCAGTATTGAAGGGTGAGGATGTGCTGGCCATTGCGCAGACAGGAACTGGTAAAACAGCAGCATTTGCTATTCCGGTTATTCATTTGATAAATCAACAGAAGAGTACAAATGAAGATGGTGGTATTCAATGTGTAGTGCTTGTTCCAACACGTGAATTAGCAATTCAAATTACAGACGTTTTTAAGGAGATTGGGAAATATACTAATGTAGTTTCATTAACAGTTTATGGTGGAGTTGATCAGGATCCTCAAATAAAACAACTTAGTAAAGGTGTCGATATTCTTATCGCCACACCGGGTAGAATGTTTGATTTGGTTAGCCAAAAACATATTTTTTTAAATAAAGTTAAGGTTCTCATTTTGGATGAAGCAGATCATATGCTTGACCTTGGTTTTATAAAGGATATCAATGATATAAAAAGGTTTTTACCTAAAAAGCATCAAACGTTATTCTTTTCAGCAACCATCGACAAAGAAATTAAAAAACTTGCATACTCACTTGTTAACAACCCCATAAGAATACAAATATCCCCAAACGATCCTGTAGCAAAAAACATTGAGCATGCAGTTGCCTTCATTGAGATGGATGATAAAAGGTTTTTTCTAGAACGTGTAATTACTACTTACCCCGATAGTAAAATACTTGTTTTTGTTAGAACAAAGATTAGGGCCGAAAGAGTTATGAAAGCTCTTGAAAGGGTTAATATTGTAAGTAATACAATACATGGCGGTAAAGATCAGGAAGACCGCTTTATTGCACTAAATGCCTTTAAATCCGGCTCTAACAATGTACTTATCGCAACAGATGTAAGTGCCCGTGGAATTGATATCCCAGATGTAGATTTCGTAATAAATTACGACCTCCCTGAACAAACCGAGAACTATGTTCACAGGGTTGGAAGAACAGGTCGGGCTTCTAAAAAAGGTCAGGCTGTTTCTTTTTGCAGTAGCGGTGAAAAAGTAGTTCTTGAAGAAATAGAACAATTCCTTGATAAAAAAATTAATACTCTCGAAATATCCAAAAACGAATATCTTGAGACATTGGATTTTTCGGCCGAAACCAAAGATGATTGGAAAAGCCTGATAAAACAAACTGAGGAACTCGAAAACTTAAAGAAGAAGAAAACTAAGAGTCGAGCCACTAGGCAAGCAAAGAGAAAAAAATAAATATTTCTTGCTCAATTCTATTCTTCAATAATAATTTCATTTGTAATTACAGCCGCTTTACTGAGCATTGCATTTACACCACAATACTTATCTTGTGATAGACTTACTGCTTTTTCGAGTTTAGCCAAAGGAAGATCTTTACCCCGGAATGTGTAAACAACATGAATTTTATTATAAATCTTCGGATGCTCTTCAGTTAATTCACCTGTAATCTCAACATTAAAATAATCAGGCACTACTCGCATTTTTGCAAGAATCGAAACCACATCCATCCCTGTACAGCCTCCAAGTGAAACAAGCGTTAACGCCTTGGGGCGAGGTCCGGTGTTTTGTCCACCAACACGTTCATCGGCATCAATCTTAATTTTAAAATCATTTACTTCGGCTTCAAAAGCCATATTACCTGTCCAGGCTACATTAACTTTATTTTGCATATCATTATATTTTAGTGCAAAAATATGATTTTATTTCTTCTATCCTTCAAAAATGGCAAACACAAAAGACTCTAGTTACCTACCGTTTTTTATTAACTTTGCAATAATCCCTAATTTTTCGAAAATAAGAATTTGAATACTAAATTATATTATGGAGTCAACAAACTTTACCGATAAACAAGCTCTAACACACCGTTCCTTAAAAACTGTAAAAATAATACTTGATGAAAACCCTGATTTAAAAGATATTATCTCAAAGTCAGAAACTTATGAAGACGCTTTATTGATTCTAAAGAATAAACTGAATTTATATCTGGAGAACAACCCGGAAACCAAAAATTTCTTCTGCAAAAAAACCGAAACCTCAATAGATAATCTTTCATGGGTTGATATTGCTGTGATAAGATTACTTAACTACATTATACACGAAGGAACTGCGTACACTGATCCAAATAGGAAAAATGAACAGATAAAAAGCACTCCCATTCGTAACCTATTTAATGCTATTAAATTTGGAAAGGGTGACTGTAATAAAGATTTCTTTTTGGATATGCTTTATCTATTTCGCCAAATTAACGGACGGCTTAAACAGAAACTACCTTCTGAACTAAAAATAAGATCATGGATGTCGAAATATCCATCTGGTCTTTCTGAATCAGTTATTGAAACAAGAAAAGAAAACAAAGAAAGAATAATTAAAGTTATAATTGGCGAAATTGACAGTGGTGAACAAATTAGTGAGAGATTCTTTTTTGATGAGGGAATGACGGAAGATGAAAAATACAATAGAGCCAGCAGTTGGTGGAATGATTACTACTTTCATTTAAGATTTGCAGTCCGAACACCGGAACGGCTTAACAAGATGTTGGATTATTCGCTTCGCCCTACAAAGCTCAAAGTTCTAAACGACGCATACGGAGCTGGAATTCCTTTTTTTATCAATCCGTATTACTTATCATTAATTGATGTGAATATTAGATTTGGCAAAACAGGATCCGATCGTACACTTCGTGATTATATATTCCATAGTCGTGAGTTAGTTGAGGAGTTTGGTAATATCCATGCGTGGGAAAAAGAAGACATTGTTGAGTTAGGAAAACCAAACACGGCGGGGTGGATGTTACCTGAATACAACAATGTTCATCGACGCTATCCCGAGGTTGCAATTTTTATCCCAGAAACTCGTGGAAGAGCTTGTGGAGGATTATGTGTTTCTTGCCAGCGAATGTATGATTTCCAAAGTGGTCATCTTAATTTTAACCTTGATAAACTTAACCCAAGAATTTCATGGAAGAAAAAGATGGCTATTCTGCTTAAGTATTTTGAGGAAGATCCGCAACTACGTGATATATTAATAACTGGGGGCGATTCTTTTATGAATACAGAAGAATCTCTAAGCCAAATACTTGACGGCATTTACAATATGACGAAAAGAAAAAGAGATGCCAATTTAAGTCGCAAAGATGGAGAAAAATTCGCTGAAATAGCACGAGTAAGATTAGGCACCAGATTACCTGCCTACCTCCCTCAACGTATTACAAAAGAGTTTACCAAAATTCTTGCTGACTTTAAAGGTAAGGCCTCAGAAATTGGAATAAAACAATTTATAATTCAAATACATGTTCAATCGGCAATGGAAATAACACCTGATATGAAAAGAGCTGTTGCACGACTAGTTTCTGCCGGATGGCTTGTTACAAATCAAACTGTTTTTACCACTGCAGCATCGCGAAGAGGACATACTAATAAACTCCGCAAAGTATTAAATGATATTGGGGTAATTTCATATTATACCTTTTCCGTTAAAGGATATATGGAAAACTATCACAACTTTGCAACCAGTGAAAGGTCGGCACAGGAGAAAGTCGAAGAAAAAATTATTGGAAAACCAGACCCTGCACTATCAGAAGAAATAGGTAAACTAGATAATGATATTGAAAATATTCACAAAAAAATCACTGATCTTAGAAAAACCTACGAACAACCATTTTTACCAACAGACAGAAATATGCTCAATCTTCCCGGAATAGGCAAAAGTATGAGCTATAGCACAATTGGCATAACAAATGATGGTAGACGAATCCTTGAGTTTGAATATGATAATAAGCGAACACACAGCCCTGTTATCGACAAAATGAAAAAGGTGGTTATTATTGAGTCAAAATCAATTGCAGCTTACTTAAAACAGATGGAGAACATGGGAGAAAATACAAGAGATTATTCAACAATATGGGGTTATTCATTGAGCGAAACTGAAGATCGCGCTCTACTTTTTAATTATCCAGAATATGACTATAAGATTACCCCTTTTCTAAAAAATTATCAAGAACCATTGGAGGACTAGTTTATTTTTCTTTCTCAAAAAATTCTTCAAAATTTGGATAATAAAGTTCCTTTTTGGCAATATCCTGTGAAAAAGTAAAGTATGTTATCTCACCCTTTGCGCAAAGTTTTTCATTTGCATCGAATAGCTCAACAAGAACATCAATCAAATTTCTACGTTTTTGTAGAAGAGAGGCTCTTAGTTTAATATTGCCTTTCACGATAGAAACAGGATTCAAATAACGAACATTCATATTCGATGTAACCCCGGCAGTTTTAAGCTTTATCTGAATAAACCATGAACCGATTTCATCCATTAAGGTAGCCTGGATACCACCATGTAATACATTATGGTAACCTTGTAAAAACTCAACTGGCTCCCAGTCACAGATTATATAATCACCATCCTCAAAGAATTCCATTTTAAGACCATGATCATTTTTTGGAGAACATCCAAAACAGTTGTAACCTTCGTATTTAGGATAAGGATTTAGAATTTTTTTCATATTGAATTTGAAACGTATTATCGCCTCCTTTGATTATATGTGACTAATTTATAATGATTTGAACCTAATACTGAATAAGTCAGCAGTTATTTATATACCTCAACTATTTTAAAGCCTCACCTTTTTTGAACTTGATTGTTTCCATTAACTTTCCATCTTCATTGTATTCAAACCATTTCCCTGATTTTAGACCATTTTTGTAGGCACCTTCTTTTTTTACTTTTCCATTTTCAAAGTACTCCTTGTATTCACCGATGCTAATTCCATTTTCATATAACTGTTCACTTCGTATGGAATCGTTGCTATAAAATGTCCTTTGCAATCCCTCAAATTCGCCATTTTTATAATTATACTCTGCAATCAACTTCGCTTCGGTATTAAACCATTTTGCAACACCATTTTTAATTCCCTTTGTGTAATTACTTTCTTCCTGAACTGTTCCTCTATCATAATAAGCGGTTCTTAATCCATCCAATACCCCACCTTTATAATTTTCTACCAACTTAGTTTTTCCACCAATACTGAAATCTATTTTCTTCCCCGACAGGCTATCATTTATGTATTCGGATTGTTCTTCAATATATCCTCTATTACTAATTTTGAGATAAAGACCATTTTTTTGCCCATTTTTATAACTCTCAACAATATGTATCTGACCAGAATCGAAATAGGTTATCCAGTTTCCGGTTTTTTGATTATTCAAGTAATATCCTGAAACAGACATTTTTCCTTGTTTTTCAAAAAAAGGGCCATCGGGCACTAAATCATTTTCATTAGATGATACCTGTGCGGTAATGATTATCATACTCAGGCAAAGTAAGGTCGTTGCAAATATTTTTTTCATAAAAGTAAATTTGATAATTGCAAAGGTATCGTAATATGTCAAAATTACCAACAATTAGAGAGGTGGATAAAAGTATTATGGATCTTGTATTTATTGATTGGATAAAAAAGAACAGGCCGGAAAGAAGGACTCCCCCGGCCTGAATCAACCAAAACCAAATTTTCAATTACAATTATCTCTTTTGTTTAATTGTATGTACTATATACTTGGCAATTCGTGTGCCAAATATTTTAAATAATTGATTCAAAAAGTATTATAAAATAGGGAGTAATCAGGCGGTATAATTAATACCCAATTTCATAGCTTATAAAACGAAATTAATGGATACTTATCCGATTTCGTATGAAAGACTATATATATGATTGTTGTAATCAACTACGCAATTTCTGCATTTAAATCAAAAAAATCGAAGCCAATAATTCTAACATTATAGAACTCACCAATCATAAGTTCTTTGGTGGCAGAACTTATAATCACTTCGTTATCAACATCTGGCGAATCATATTCGGTTCGTCCGATATAAATATCGCCTTCCTTTTTATCAATAACCACTCTCATTTCCTTACCAACCTGTTGCCTATTTATCTCATATGAAATATCTTGTTGCAACATCATAATTCGATCGCGTCTATCCTCTTTAACATCTTCAGGAACATCATCCTCAAGTTTGTAAGCAGCCGTATCCTCTTCGGGCGAATATGTAAAAACTCCAAGTCGTTCAAATTTGGTACGTTTAACAAAACTCATGAGGTCTTCGAACTCCTCCTCAGTTTCACCTGGATATCCAACAATTAAGGTAGTTCGCATGGCAATATCTGGGACTTCAAATTTGATTTTTTCAATTAACGCTTCGGTTTTTTCTCCTCCAAGACCCCTTTTCATTGAACGAAGTATTCTGCTACTAATATGCTGTAAGGGCATATCCATATATGAACATACCTTTGGATTTTCACGCATTACTTTAAGCAAACCCGTTGGGAAGTTTGCCGGATATGTGTAATGGAGTCTTATCCACTCAATACCTTCTACTTCAGAAATATTCTCAAGCAAGTCGGGTAATTCACGCTTATTATAGATATCTATTCCATACCATGTTAAATCCTGAGCAATAAGTATAACTTCTTTTACCCCTTGCTTGGCAAGAAAATTAACCTCTTTAATGATTTCTTCTTTCGATTTCGATTTATGCTTCCCCCTGATTAGAGGAATGGCACAGAATGAACAGTTTCTATTACAGCCCTCTGAAATTTTAAGATATGCATAATGTTTTGGAGTTGTTAATAAACGCTCGCCGATTAGTTCTTTTTTATAATCAGTATCTAGTGCATTGAGTATTTCGGGTAGTTCGTTTACACCAAAAAATCCATCAACATCTTTTATTTCGGCGGAAAGATCTTTTTTATATCTCTCGGATAAACATCCGGTAACAATTACTTTTTTGGTGTTGCCATCAATTTTTGACTGAACCGCCCTAAGTATTGTATCTATTGATTCTTCCTTTGCATCATGAATAAAACCACAGGTATTTATTACTATAATATCAGCATCTTCATTTGAATCATGCGCAATTGAGTAATTTCCTTTCAATTGTCCCATTAGTACCTCTGAGTCAACTAAATTTTTTGAACATCCAAGTGTAATTATATTTATCTTTTTCTTCATCTCTTGTTCTATCTAAAAAAAGGAAAGTTAGGTATCCTTTAAGACTTAGTTATATTTTGCAAAATATTCTGAAATATTCTTCGTATTTGAAGTAAATAAACATGGGAATTAATAAATTCCTCTAACTCAGTAAAAATAAGAATATGAGACCCCAATATTTTTACGCAAATAAACTATCAACAAAAGCTTTGCGATTAAAAATCTGGAGGTCTTCCATTTTTTCACCAACGCCAATATATTTTACAGGGATTTTAAATTGATCGGATACGCCAATTACTACTCCACCTTTTGCAGTTCCGTCAAGCTTGGTAAGTGCTATAGCATTAACTTCAGTGGCTGCTATAAACTGTCGAGCCTGTTCTATGGCATTTTGTCCGGTTGAGGCATCAAGCACCAACAATATTTCATGAGGAGCATCAGGTAATAACTTTTTCATCACACGACTTGTCTTCGAAAGCTCATTCATAAGATTTACCTTGTTGTGTAAACGTCCGGCAGTATCTATAATCACTACATCGGCATCTGAAACAATTGCAGATTTTAATGTATCATAGGCAACTGATGCAGGATCGGCACCCATACCCTGACTTACGATTGGCACTCCGACTCTTTCGGCCCATATAGTAAGCTGATTTACAGCTGCAGCCCTAAATGTATCAGCGGCGCCCAATACTACTTGTTTTCCAGCCATTTTAAAATTGTAAGCCAATTTGCCAATTGTTGTAGTTTTACCAACCCCATTAACACCCACAACCATTATTACATATGGTTTGCTTCCTACTGGTAAATCAAAGTCTTCGCCATCGCTTGTATTATTTTCTTGTAATAATTGTTCAATTTCATCCTTGAGGATGTTGTTTAGCTCATCAACGCCGAGGTACTTATCCCGTGCGACTCTACTTTCAATTCGCTCGATAATTTTTAATGTAGTAGGAACACCAACATCCGACATTACCAGGGCTTCTTCAAGGTTATCCAATACTTCATCATCAACCTTCGACTTACCAATAACAGCTTTCGAAAGTTTGCTAAACACATTTTGCCGTGTTTTTTCCAAACCCTTATTCAGGTCTTCCTTTTGCTGTTTTTTTGAAAAAATTGAAAATAAACCCATCCTTATTATTGTAACAAATTAACTATTTAATGCTTCCTATTCTTAGTGTTTTTGACTTCAATTTGAACCAACAAAAAAAGCTTCTTCCCACATAGCAGGAAAAAGCCTTTTCAGTAAGATCAAAATTATATCTTAACTAAACTTTATTTTTTTTCAAAATATTCTTTAACCCGATCTGTAGGAATAATCTCTTCTTTAAAAGAATAAGCACCAGATTTAGCTGATCTGCTCATTTTAATAACCTTTGCAAAATCCTTTCCGGAGGATTGTAACGATGCAACTACTTTCTTAGCCATAATCTATATTATTTAATTTCTCTGTGAACAGTCATTTTCTTCAAGATCGGGTTATATTTCTTTAACTCGAGTCTTTCGGGAGTATTCTTTTTATTTTTTGTAGTAATATACCTGGATGTTCCTGGCATTCCACTGGTCTTGTGCTCAGTACATTCCATTATTACCTGTATCCTTGCGTCTTTGCTCTTTTTAGCCATTTCTGTATTCGCTTTAAATTTCGGACGGCAAAAATACCAACTTTATATATAATATCCAATATTAAATAGGAATATTTTTAATTATTCATAATTGCCTGGACATAAGGGGTTATACCCGCAAAAAAGAATTCCACAGCAATAACCATTACAATAAGTCCCATCAGCTTCATCATTATCTTGTTTCCTTTATCGCCCAAAAACTTTGTAATTCCTACTGCCCCGAATAATACAATCATCAAAGTTAATGAAACTAATACTATTGAGAAAATCACCAAGGCAGAATCAGTATTACTTTTACTTTCACCCATTAGTACAATTGCATTTGTAATAGCCCCAGGCCCTGCAATCATTGGAATTCCCAAAGGAGTTACTGAAATATCATCTACATATTTATCCACATCTTCGGCTGTTATTTTCATTGGACTAAGTCTGGCATTTAGCATATCGTAACCCATTATGAAGAAAAGTACTCCCCCAACAACCTGTAAGCCTGCAACTGAAATTCCAAAAAAATTAAATAGATATTCACCCAGGAATGCAAATAACACTAACACTAATGTAGCAGTAACTGTTGCTTTTATGGCTGTTTTTCTTCTTTCCCTTTTTGACAACTCCGAAGTCTTGGATAAGAAAACCGGCATAATGCCCATGGGATTCATCAACGTAAAAAACGATGTAAAATATAGTAAAATGGTAGTAAAAGTGTCCATATATGTTTAACTTTTTACTGAATCAACATTTGGTTTTAATACATATAAATAAATTGTGATATTTGTCATTCTGAACAAGGTGAAGAATCTCATAATATCAGATAGATTTTTCGCTGTGCTCAGAGTGACAAACAGAGGATATTCTATAATTCCGTTATCTTCTGATCAACAATTTTTATTATAGTATCTCTACATTCTTTAGCTTTTAAAGCGATATCAGCACCCTTTTTCACTAGTTCATCAGTGAACACTTTATCCTCAATACCCGATGCATTTATCTTTACGTTTAGATAAGCTCCCTCAACAGCAGTAAGAGCACATAGAGCCCCAACACCGGCATCTGATACTGAGTTTGGATTGCCAACCTCAGCCATCGCCTTCATTACTTCCATTGAATTGTATGAAGTTTCCATAACTTTATATGGAATCTCCATTGCATATTTTGAAGCATTCTCAATGGTCTCTTTTCTTATCCTTTTTTCATCATCAGATTTATTGGGGAGACCGTAAGCATCCATAATTTTATTGAAGGCATTTGTATCTTCATCAACTAATCGCAATAACTCATCTTTATATTTTTGCCCTTTTTGTGCCCAATCAGAAAATTCCTCCCAACGATCGTCCCAGCCTCTTTTATGAGCACTTAGGTTAGCAACCATGGTTCCCAGCGAGACGCCTAATACGCCAGTATATGCAGCAATTGATCCACCACCGGGGGCAGGGGATTCGGAGGCAGTTTCGTTGGCAAAACCGGTTAGGGTCATATCAACAAGTTTACTAGTGTTGCTTTCGAGCATATACTCAATAATTCTTTCTTTGGGTTTAAATGGTTTTAGTTCAGCTAATCCCATCGACTTAATGGCGATTCTAATTAACTCATCATTGGCTACCCCAACTGAACGTTCCTGCTTACGCAGAAAATATCTTCCAGCCTCGAGCATTGCTTCAAGAGGAATTAGCCCTACCAACTCTGAGCCCGTAACACGAACACCTCGAGCATCAGCTTTTTTCCAAACTTCATCATATGCAATATGTACCGGTGTAATACTGATATTTGTAAGATTCATTGAAATTTGAGCAACATTATACTCTTCAATAAACCAGCCAATTGCCTTTACAGATTTTAATGATCCCGGAATCATTACTGGTTTTCCGTTCTCATCATTAACTATTTTTCCTGTAACTGGATTACCTTCTCGTTTTGTTCTTCCGCGTTCACGAACATCGAATGCAATTGCATTAGCTCTACGAGTTGAAGTAGTATTTAAGTTTACATTAAAGGCCACAAGAAAGTCACGGGCTCCAACAGCTGTAACACCACTTCCTGCTACTCTTTCATTAAATTCAGCGGGACCAAAATCCGGCTTCCAGTGTGGATCAGTAAGTTTTGCTTTTAGTCCTTCATATTCACCCGAACGACATGTTGCAAGATTTTTTCTTTCATCTGTAAAAGCAGCATTCTCATAACAATAAATTGGTATTTCAAGTTCTTTACCAATACGTTCAGCCAACTTTCGTGCATACACAACTGTTTCTTCCATTGTGATATTTGAAATGGGAATAAGAGGACATACATCGGTTGCACCGAAACGTGGATGCTCACCTTTTTGATGACGCATATCTATAACCTCGGCAGCCTTTTTTACAGCCGCAAAAGCAGCTTCAAGAACTTGGTCAGGCTCACCTACAATAGTCACCACGGTACGATTTGTTGCAGCTCCAGGGTCAACATCCAGAAGTTTAACTCCTTCTACTTTTTCAATTTCGTCGGTTATCTGTTTTATGATAGCCATATCACGGCCTTCACTAAAATTAGGAACACATTCGATTAGTTGCTTCATTTCAATCTCTATTAAGGAAAATTATGATTGCAAAAATATGAAATCCTCAACTAATAAATATTCTTTTTTCATAGCTGAGTAAAATTTAAGATTATACAAAAAGATAACAGGATTATCAATCAACAATAATTTCAATCTATACAGTTAATGAATGATTGTCGTAGTGTATAATTCCAATAATTATGAAAATCTAATGTGCATCAATACTATGCAACATAAGCACCAAATGGCGTAGTACCTGGGTTATTTCACTCATATACTCATTTACTGCTCTAACGCTACCCGGAAGAGTAAAAATCATAGTTTCATCTACCACTCCTGCAATACTTCTGCTAATAAGGGCGTTGGGTTTTTTCATGCCATATTTCATCCTTATCATATCCATTATACCTGGAATCTCCTTATCAAGCAATGGTTGAATTACATCCACAGTAATATCTCTGGGGCCAATACCGGTACCGCCGGTAGTAAAAATAAAGTCATACTCTAAACCTGCATCAGTGATGAGTTTTTCCAATTTCTGTGCATCATCAGGAATTATAACGTTTTTTATGGAAAAATGAAAATTATTCATCTCGAAAAAAGTAGTAATTGCTTCTTTAACTTTTGGACCACTTCTATCTTCGTATTCACCTATACTTGCCCTGTCGCTTAATGTTATAATTAATGTTTTAAAAATATGAGGATGATACTCCAATACATCACCTTTTTTAAGTTGTCCTCCACGAATTACCCTCACAAAAATTCCTTCTTTTGGCATTACACAGTTACCCACTTCACGAAAAATGGCACACGAATCACCATGACATTCCTTCCCAATTTGAGTTACTTCCAACTCAATATCCTTGTTCGAAAACCTATCCAAAGGAGCTGTTTTAAAAATCTCAAGCCCTTCAGTCGTGATATTTTCAGCAAACTCGCCATATTTAATTTCACGTCCGGCCTGTTTTGAAAATTTATTAAAACTTTCGATTCCCAACATACTTACCTGGCGATGCCAGGTGCCTGAATGAGCATCACCTTCAACTCCGATGCCACAAAGTTCGATTACATCAACAGGTTTTTTCACAGTCCCTTTTTCTACTGATATGTTAGTACTTAGTATTTTAATGGTTTTAGAGTTCATTACCTTAGAATTTTATTCGTTATTTTTTATATCATTTTAAGATTGCAAATCTTGAAGCACTTAACATTCGGATTGCAAATCCGAATGAACCGTAGCTCTTCCGGATTTGCAATCAGGAAGTAATGGGCTATGGATTTTTAATCCATTCAGCATTCCATTTTAATTAATATCCTTTTTGGTTTTTTCAATGAGTTTTATTTCGCTGATGATCATTTTTTTGTCAACGGCTTTGCACATATCATAAATTGTAAGTAGTGCTATACTTACACCATTTAGTGCTTCCATTTCTACGCCGGTTTGCCCGATGCATTTTGCCAAACTACGAATCCTAACGCCATCATCTTCAAGTGTTGCCTTTACATCAACTTTTGTCAACATAAGAGGATGACATAAAGGAATTAATTCACTGGTTCGCTTTGCTCCCTGAATTCCGGCAATTTCAGCAATGGTTAGCACATCGCCCTTTTTCATTTGATTTTCAACTATTAACTTTATTGTTTCTTCACTCAGATTAATAAATCCTTCGGCTTTGGCAACCCTGGTTTGCTGAGGCTTATGGCCTACATCAACCATGTTAGCTTTTCCTTCGATGTTAGTGTGACTTAGTTTTTTCATTATTTTTCTTTACTACAAAGTATCACAAAGTTCAGCACAAAGTGACACAAAGTATTTTAATTACTTATGTTTAGTTCTTTTCATCCTCCAATATTATAAAATTCTCCTACTGTATTAACAGATCCGCATTTTGGCTTGTGATATAGAGCATTATTTAATGCTTCATCAACTCCAAGTTCCCTAATACTATATTCCTGATTATTAAATAAACATGGCTTAATCATTCCTTTTGCAGTCAGTCTTAGCCTGTTACAAATTTTACAATCGCCTCCCTCACCTCCTTCTACTACTGAAAAATGGCCCATGCTTAGGTCCATTTGTTTAATATATCTTATTTTATGATCATTCTGTTTGCAATACGCCGCTACCTCAACAGCATCAAGCTCTTGCGATGATTTTTTAATAACACAATTAATTTTTACTGGAGTTAACCCAACTTTTTTGGCTTCCGCAATTCCGTCCAATACGTCACAGATATCTCCAAGACGTGTAATCTCCTTATATTTTTCAGGATCAAGCGTATCTAAACTAACGTTTACTCGATGAAGTCCTGCAACTTTTAATTGTTGTGCATATTTTTTTAGGTTAATACCATTTGTTGTTAATCCAAAATCTTTAACGCCTGGAATTTCAGCAATCATTCTTATTAAATCAACAATCCCTTTTCTAACCAAAGGTTCCCCACCTGTAATTCTTATTTTATCTATTCCACGACTAACGCTAAGCTTAACAACCTCAACAATTTCTTCAAACGAAATAATCTCCTTATGATCGATGAGTTCAATTCCCGCTTCAGGCATACAATATACACATCTCAGATTACACCTGTCGGTTACCGAGATTCTTAGATAATTTATTCTTCTGTTAAACTTGTCGTACATCAACTAATTCTCCTATATGTAATTTTTCATTCCCGATCTCAATCGATACAATCCCATCTGCACTTGCATATGAATGTATGTGTGCCGACCCATGATATTCAATAGGGAATACTTTCCCATCAATAATATTAATTGGAATAAATGATTTCCTTACCGATTTTCTTCTGCTATACTCCGCCCCCATTGGTAGTTTTATTGTTGTTGGTGATTTTGAGTTATTCATTAACTTTGATAAAAGGGGCCGAACAAGTAACTCAAATTGGGTATAGGATGAAACAGGATTTCCAGGTAATCCAAATATAAATTTATTACCTTTAAAGATTCCAAAAATAGTTGGTTTACCAGGCTGTACGGCAATGGTTCGAAATGTAATGTCAACTCCTGCTTTTTCCATTATTTCAGGAACAAAATCAAAGTCGCCCATTGAAACTCCCCCTGTTAACAATACAATATCATTTTCGGTAAGGGCATTTTTAATTGTAATGAAAGTAGCGTCTTCAGAATCCTTAATTATACCTATATAATTAGGAGTTGCTCCGGCCCTTACAACTTGGGCAATTAATTGATAGCCATTACTATTTCTGATTTGTGATTTTGCCGGTACGCTATCCGGCTCAACAAGTTCATCACCTGTTGAAATAATACCCACTAGTGGTTTTATTGCAACAAGCGGCCTTGTACAACCTACCGATGCCATAACAGCTATATGTTGCGGTTTTATTTCTATTCCTTTTTGCAGAACTAGGTCACCATGTACAATATCTTCGGCAAAGTAACATATGTTTGTATTTGTACTTTCCTTTGTAAATAAAATTTTTCCGTCTTCAGTTTCTTCTGTATGCTCAACCATTAGCACGCAATCAGCACCATCGGGGATAATAGCACCCGTCATAATTTTTGTGCACTGGTTTATGCTAACTACCTTTTCAGGGATACTTCCAGCAGGAAGAACTTCAATTATTTCAAGTTCATTTTTAATGTCTTCCCTACGGCATGCAAAACCATCCATTGCTGATTTATCGAATGGAGGCATATTGATATCAGAAAAAATATCTTCAGCCAATATTCGCCCCAAAGATGTAATAAAATCAACCCTTTCTGTTTTCATGGCTAATTTGGCAGCACTTTGAACAATCTCGTAAGCCTCTTCAAATTTTATCATAGTATAACTAGCATATTTTTGAAACTATATAATCCTTCTTCTTTATTTAAAGTGTTTGCATTTTTGTCATTCTGAGTGAAACGAAGAATCTTTATTTTTCAGATTAAGAGATTCTTCACTTCGTTCAGAATGACAATTTTACACTATTTAAACAAAATCCTTTTCGTAACTCCCATCCCTGATTTAACATCTACTACCCTCAAAAAATATAATCCGGAATTAAATTCATTCACATTAATAATTGTTGCACCA
>FLOH01000281.1_pt1 | contig 125473 bp, 121 predicted proteins | sample 756751 | NCBI WGS metagenome assembly FLOH01 (sample SAMEA4026879, study PRJEB14308) | marine metagenome | biome: coastal water; material: water | depth 74 m
GGAATCGCCTGCATCTGCGGCCTGGGCAAGTTGCTCTTCCTCGCCGGCGGCGGTGTCCAAATCAGCCAGTTCTTCGTCTGAGAGTTCCTCGACGACCAACTCTGCATCTACTTCCTCGGCCAGGGCTTCTTCACCCACAGCCGCTTCTTCAGCAGCAGCTGCGGCCAGTTCCTCTTCGGTCGGCTCACCTTCGCCTTCGGCGGCGGCGGCATCGGCTGCCAGTTCTTCTTCCGTCGGCTCATCCTCGCCTTCGGCGGCGGCATCGGCGGCCAGTTCTTCTTCCGTCGGCTCACCCTCGCCTTCGGCGGCGGCGGCATCGGCGGCCAGTTCTTCTTCCGTCGGCTCACCCTCGCCTTCTGCAGTCGCCGCTTCTTCGGTCCGGGCCTCTTCGACCAATTGTTCGACCGAGGCCTTGTCGGTGCCGTAATGGTTGGTGTTTTCGCCCTGCGGCAGGCTGTTCAGGGCCTTGCCGTACTGTTCAATCATCTCTGATTTTGGAACAATGACAGGAACTGTCGGCGCCGAATCGGCATTGGCGATGGAGGTGCCTTGGAAGGCGGAGTTCAGGATCTGCACACCACCGGCGTTGGAAACCACAACTTCGCCGACGAACCCGTCGGCTTCTTCCATCAACACGACTTTGACGTCAGGCGCAAAATCGGTTTTCACATTTGAACTAATGGCCGAGATACCGCCGCCAGCGTTGCCGCCAGCGGCATTCATTGCATTCATCAAGGTAGAATCCTGGATGATGATTTTTTGGCCGTCCTGAGACGATATGCCTGCTAAATCCGTCGAAATTTTCAAGGTACCTTCAGTCTCGCCATCCTTCATCAAATAGGAAAGATCCATGGTGCCATCGAAGTCGGCTGGAGCCGTATAGGTCCATGTGCCGTCACCATTATCGACAAACTCATTGACCCCACCGTTGCCGCCGACATCCAGGCCGACCTGGGTACCGCGAATACCAATGGTGGCGACGGGCGTGGTCAGGGTCATGGCGTCGGGGTCGGTCTTGGCAATCTGCCCGGAGACAAACGTGAACACACCTTCGACGGCCGATATGGAGACCGAGCCTTCCTGGGTTGCCGGGTCATAGACCATTTCATCGAGGACCATGTTGCCGTTTTCGGCCATGGAGAATGTGGTTTCATCAGCCAACGTCACGCCGACAGAACCGACGCCGTCGGTTTCGATCACGTCGCCCTGATAGACGGGCGATCCGGCTTCCAGCTGAACCTTGGTGCCATCGATGCGCGTCGCCGTAACGGTGCCGTTGATTGAGTCAACGGTACCAATGGATTGCGCTTCTTCAGCGGCAGCCGCCTGGGCCAGTTCCATCTCGACGGACATATCGCCGCCCGATTCAAATGCGGAAGCGCCATCGACGGGGGTTTCGTTATCGGAAGCCATAATCATCTCCTTAGTGTGTGGCCTCCACCTGCACCACCCTGCAGCGACATTCATGTCATCCGACGGGTGAGGCAGGCACGGGAAGCCAGACTGCCATCAATTAGGAATAATTTAGATAAAATTTTAGCTAAATGCTGTGACAACCATCACACTTCCCTAAATATAATTAGAGAGTTGTTATATATAGATAATTATATGTAACTAAGGCGCTTTGTCAGCCTATCATAAGGTTTCGGGGCCTGTTCAGGTGGCAACCATATCTTCGCGGAGCTTGCTTTCCAGAACGAATTGACGAAAACCGTCGATACCAGGAAATCATCTGCATTGTCTGGGCTGGAATTTCCTAACCGCCGGGACCACCCATGCTCTGCCATGAAGCCATCTTCATCAGGATATCGATCCAGCCACAGCAAAGGTCAGCTCATCAGCCTTATCCTTACTCACAAGCTCATCCTCAATGGCATTACGTTTTGCCATTTCGAACAAATGTTCCTTTGTGATTAGAGAGCCGTATCCAGTTGCGTGAATCTCATAGGTATGGATTAGTTCTCCATTAGCATCTTTAACTTCAATATTTGGCACCATGTGCTCCCATCATCAGTTTAATAAAAATAACGATGATCATTTCGATAAACAATGCTTTATCCCGCCGTCCAGCCTTAGGTTGCGATTCTGCCCCCTGCAGGAGTCAGGCGCGTTTCAAACCGCAGCGTATCCGGGCTCCAGCGGTGCAATTGGAACAGGGGCCGTTGTTTCCAGTCTGCTTCGAAATTGCCAAGTCGGATGTCGGGCGACAATGAAGGAGTGACCGAAGCTTTACAGGTTGCCAACTCTACGCTGAACTGGCGGTGCATATGGCCGCAGAACAGATGCACGATTTGCTCGTGCTGCGAAATCAATCGAAGGAACGCGTCGGCCAACGCGGGAACGTCGAATTGAAAAGGAAAATCAGAGGTCGGGACCTCGAACGGAGGATGGTGCATGAACAACGCGGTGGGTGTATCGGGATGTTCCTCGAGCAATTCCTCCAAAATACCGAGCCTGACCGAACAAGTCGTGCCGATCCTGCTTCCTTTGTTCTGGGTGTCCATGGCAATGAGCCGCACGGAGAAACCATCAACACTGTAAATGAGAAAATCGCCGACCAACCTTGTGCCACCAAGTCCCCTGAGGCCTTCCTCCAGGTTTGCGCCTAGATCACGGTTACCCAGGGCAAAAAACACCGGGATGCCGAGAGCATTCATCAAAGTCTTAACGGTTTCGTATTCCTCCGGCTTGCCATCCTGAGTAACGTCACCGGTATGCAGAATCAGATCGGGCTTTTCGTCCATCGCGCCAATATGCGCAACAAAAGACTTCAGCGCGGTTATGCGCTCAAGAGTATGAGGCTTGTTTGAATCAGGTTGTGAAATATGGGTATCGGAAATTTGTGCTATCAGCATCGGATTTGGAACAGCATTTTCTTATATGACCCGTTATATGAAGGCCATAGCGGATCTGATCCGGCCTTGCAATTATGTCTCATTTTTAGATTGGCACCTTGATAGCCCCGTCAATTTCCGGCTCAGCGACGATGGCGCCGCCGACTTCGATTTCTTCGTCGGTGGCGTCACGGACGTTCAGAACTTCCAGTTTGAAAATCACAAAACGGCCGCAAAGCGGATTGTTGCCATCGACCGTGAGGGTCTTGTCGTCCATGCGAGTCACAATGAAGTTGCGGGGCCTTCCCTTTTCACTCTCCATGATGATCGTGGTGCCGACTTCCCGGTATTCTTCGGGGACGTTTTCGATACTATCGGTAAAGACCAAGGCTTCATCCCTCGGACCGTAGAGAATACTGCAATCGATAGGCACCTCGACGACATCGCCCGCCTTTTTGCCTTCCAATTCCGTCGTAACGCTTTTATCCAGGGCACAATCCATGCCGTGTACATAGCCGATGGGAAACTCGACCGTAACTAGGGTTTCGCCGGACTTTTGGTCGATAACCTTGTAGCTGAGCTCGACGAGCTTGTTGTCTTGAATGATTTCGCTCATATCACGTTACAACCTGGATATTAGAACACGGAGGCGCCAAAAATCTTGATCTCATCATCCTCGTTGCAACCAAGGACCAGGCGGCCAAGCCATTCACCTTCTTTTTTCGTGCTGCGAACACGATAAAGAACCGTCACGTGCTCGCCACGACGAATAATGCCGAGATAATCGTAGACTTCGGAAAGGCTCCGGGTCAGTTCGCTTTTCGCAAATTGCTTTCCGACTTCGACCTCATTCAGGCCATGGATCAGACTGGGGTCAAAATTGCGGATGAATTTTCCGTACTCACCATCGTTAGAGGCCCTGATGAGCTCTATCCACATCGGCTCGGCAACGGTCAGAATTTCATCATCTGTGATTTCTATAATATTCATAAATATCTTATTTCACACTAGATTAAAGGAATTTCGCAGTAACAAAAAAAGATCAACATGGATATGTTGATCCTTTTTCATCCCCCTGGCCGAAGCTCAACGTGAACTAAGGTCAGGGGTCTGGAAAATTATTCGGCTGCGACAGCTTCGTCTGTGTCAACCAAGTGGTACAAGGGCGCTTTCTCCATGGTGTATTCGCCTGTTTTTGGATCACGACGGGACACGGTCAGAACGTGCCAGTTGTCATCATCCACCTTCATGGCGTCACCACGGTAGTAGTACCCCGGCCAACGGGTTTCCTTGCGGAACAAGGTATGCTGCAGAACACACTCGGACGCACGATGGCGATGCTTGACTTCCCATGCACGCAGCAATTCGTGAAGGTCCTTGGCGCCAATCTTCTCAAGATCTTCTTCCATGATCTTGAGCTTCTTGAGGCCGATGCTCAGCAACTTGTCGTTGGTCATATAGTTGACCGTCACGCCCCCACCGTACTCGTCCATCAGCTTTTGCAGGCGGTCGAGTTCCTGACGCGGGTTGTGGTAGTGCGGGTTGACGTCGCCAGCTACGATTTCGTTGCGATGCACCTTGTAATGTTCCAACGGCCTGAAGACTTCTTCCTTCAGCTTTTCGATGGCCGCGTTGGAAACGCTGATGCCATCGGCCTTACCGTCGTCGATGTACTTACAAGCGGCTTTCGCAGCCAAGCGACCTTCGGTGAAGGAGCCCGATGAGAACGCATGCGGCGTACCACCGACAGCGTCGCCGGCGCCGAACAGGCCTTCGATGGTCGTCATGCGGTTGTAGCCCCAGTAGTACTCAGGCGGAGAAAGATCTTCCGGACCGGAGCACCAGGCACCGCTACCGGTGGCATGGGAGCCCATGACGTAGGGTTCGGAGGTGGTCAGTTCCGGGTTTTCGTTCTTCGGATTAACATCCGTAGCAGCCCACAGAACAGCCTGACCAACGGTCATACCCAGGAAGTTGTGCCAACCGATCTCCTCTAGGTGCGGATCCTGAAACGAGTGCATGGTAACCATGTGGATCGGACCCCGGCCGGCGTTTACTTCGTGGATGATCGCGTGGTTCCGCAGGCAGGTCGGGATCGGGCGGTGGGTACGGTGGGCAAGTTCCGGATCCAGGTATTCCTTACCGACCATTTTCTGAAGTTCAGGGAACCACTTGGATTCATATTCCTCGCCATAGGCGTTCTGCGTGTAGGTCTTCAAGTGCAGGAAGTACGCGCCCACCGGGCCGTAACCGTCTTTGAAGCGAGCCAGAACGATACGGTTTTCCATCTGGGTCATCTTCGCGCCGGCGTTGATCATCAACGCGTAAGCGGAACCAGAGGACCACGGTGCATACCAAACACGACCGGCACCTTCACCGACGGAGCGCGGCTTGAAGATGTTGGACGCGCCACCGGCGCCGCAAATCACGGTTTTGGATTTAAATACGTGGAAGTTGCCGGTGCGGACGTTGAAGCCGACAGCACCCGCGACGCGGTTCTCCTTGGTGTCGTCCATCAGCAGATGGGTGATGCAGACACGGTTGCAGACCTTGTCGGCCGACTTCTTCGCGGCTTCGGCCACGAGCGGCTTGTAGGATTCGCCGTGGATCATGATCTGCCACCGGCCCTCACGCAGGTAAGAACCCTTTTCGGTGTCGCGCATGATCGGCATGCCCCACTCTTCGAACTGGTGAACTGCGGAGTCGACGTGGCGGGCCATGTCAAACGCCAAATCTTCACGCAACATACCCATCAAGTCGATACGCGCGTAACGTACGTGGTCTTCCGGATTGTTCTCACCAAAGCGAGTGCCCATATAGCAGTTGATCGCGTACAGACCCTGAGCCACAGCACCGGAACGGTCGATGTTGGCCTTTTCGGCGATCACGATCTTCTTGTCTTTACCCCAGTAACGGGCTTCGAAAGCCGCACCGGTACCGCCAAGGCCTGCACCAGCGACAAGGATGTCGATATTGTCTTCAACAATCGTTTTGTAAGCCATTAGTAAGACACCCCTTGCTTCATTTTAAGGCCATTGGATTCCAGGGTATGCACATCGCCGTCATCCATGCGGATGTATTTCGGCTCGTTATACAAGTGTTGACTGTCGCGCTGTTCCTGGGTCGGCGCCAGAACATCCTTCAATTGCGGGATGGCCGTACCCCAGGGCTTCGTAGTGATCGGAGCCAGCAGGTTTAGATCCATTTCGCCGTTGCGAGACTTGATGCGCCAGGCAATGACCCCCTTTTCCTCATCGCGGTCAACACGGACGCTGTGGCCGAGCGGTGCAAAGTCCGCGTAGCCGCGCACATCAATCGCGTGCTGCGGGCATGCCTTCACGCAGGAATAGCATTCCCAGCACATGCTCGGTTCGATGTTGTAGGCACGGCGGTAGGTCGTATCGATGTGCATGATGTCCGACGGGCAGATATCAACGCAGTGTCCGCAGCCGTCGCATCGTGTCATATAGACAAAAGTAGGCATAATTTGCTTCCCTCTCCGTTAGAAAGAATTTTTAAAAATTTTATTAATAGTGGCGGGGCTGCTCGCGCTTGATGCCGAGCCCCATGTTAGGCGGATTGGCGCCCATGTATTCCGGGATATCGGGAAACTTTTTCTGCAACTCGGGATCCGTCAGATCGCCAATTTCGGGCATATTCTCTCGAGAACCGTCGGCCTTGATAACCCGCTTGTTGAACGCAGCAGCCGGCTTGAAGAACATGTGTGCGAACTTCGACCAATACACACCACCGAACAGAACCGTGGCGGAAATGATGAACAAGGCCAGGGACACGGTGCTCCAAGGGGCGACGCCCTTGGAATACAAAATGGACCAGACCAGACCGAAGGTCGTAGTGCCCAGCAACGATAGAATGAACAGGTCCGCCTTGACGATACGGTTCCAGGGGACGCCTTCGGCCGTGACATCAACGCGAATACAGAACCAGAACCAGTAACCGCCGAACATCACCATGGCGGCACCCAAGTGCCACAACTGAGAGACGATGGCCGGGGCTGCATGAGTCGGATACGCGAACACCAGGGCGACGGTCGTCGTGAGGAACAAGACGAAACCATACATGGTGAACAAGTGCGAAATCCGGCGCCTCGGGTTGCAGAATTCGCCAGAGGTCGCCATATCGACAACCCCCGTGCTGACGGCGATGCCGATTTTCTCACCAGCGCCCAGTTCACGCGTACGCGAAGCTTCGGCAGCTTTGGCTTTGGCAAAAAAGAACTTGGCATTACTCTTGTGAATCATGTCAAGAATGGTGCCGCCGACGACCAGGATGAACATCAAGATGACATAACCCTGTATAACGTCGAGCGGGATAATCGTCGCTAGATCAGCGATTGGATTACTGGCGAACATTAATCTCTCCCCCTGTCGCAGTCGTAAATTATTATAAGATCAGTTTTCAGGTCGTTCCATTAGCCGTGCATTATATTAGTTAAACTTAATTTGACAATAAGAATGACCAATTTATGGCAAATAGAATTATCAGGCGTGCCAGAATGGTGTCGCTTTTCGTAAACAATTATACTTTTTCAATAAGGTATCGAAACATATGGAATAATTAAAATTTGTGTATGAACTGACGTACGCGTCCTTCAAACTTCGTACCCGGGCTCACTTTGGAATGTTCCGAATCTTGAAGTATCGTTAGTGCTGTAGCCCACAATTGATCATTCAGTTTCATCACTCTCCCCCGATTGGAAATGCACAGCCATCCCTTTACCAGTTCACGGAATACGTTCCGTTGCCACACTGCTAAATTCATCTTCTAAAATGGTTGAGTATTAAAGTCGCTTCCCTATGGCAACACCATCGTGTATATTTCGTTTTTCAAATATGGGTAATTGCCATTTTGTAACTAGGTAAGAAGTGAGTTGAATAATGGGTAACGTTAACGCAAAAGATCCGGTTCCTGACGGGAAAACCAAGTACTACACAACGAAGCAACAGCCGGTGAATGACAAAGGTTTCGTTGGTTACCAGACCGAATGGGTCGAATGGCACAAAGAAATTCCTTACGAAACCCCGAAAAAGCCGTAAGCTTTTCGGGCGGGCGCACGAAGCCCAATAAAGAATCCAAAAAGGGAGGCGCTGGATGCCTCCCTTTCTTTTTGCCTGCCTGAGGGCTCTGCCGATTCGCCGGGTTTCGCCCCACAGCTTAGGCGGAACCGGCCAATTTTTTCAGAAATTCGGCGCGTTTATCGGCATCCATGACCACGCTTTCTTCGGCCGGCATGCCGCCTAGATACCATTCCCGCGAGCCATCTTCATATTCAGTGGCAGGACCGTCTTCCCGATGCAGCAGTCCTTTTACCCACCATTGCTGCATTTCGTGCTCCTTGATTACGGCGGGACCGTCATCGCGGTGGCGCTCGCCGTTTACCCACCACTGCTGCACGCCGTCGGCGCGAACAACTGCCGGGCCGTCTTCCCGGTGGGCGATGCCGCATCGATGCCATTCCTGGGTGCCATCCGATTCTATGATGGCGGGCCCGTCTTCGCGGTGCAGTTGGCCATTTAACCACCACTCTTTGGTTCCATCCCAATGCTCCACGGCAGGGCCATCTTCGCGGTGCCGTTTCCCATGCAGAAACCAGACCCGGGTTCCATCGGGCATTTCGACGGCGGGGCCGTCTTCACGGTGCAAGCCTCCATCAAGCTTCCACTCGATCATTCCGTCTTCTTTTTCAATTTTCTCCGGTGTGTTGGGCATCAATTTGCCGTTTTGCCACCACTCTTTGCGGCCGTCCCCATGTTCCACGGCAGGGCCGTCTTCGCGGTGCTGTTTTCCATGCAGAAACCAGACCCGGGTTCCATCGGATTTTTCGACGGCGGGACCGTCTTCACGGTGCAAGTTTCCATCAAGGTGCCACTCGACTGTTCCGTCTTCTTTTTCGATTTTTTCTGGTGTTTTAGACATCAATAAAATCCGTTTCAATTGGTATAAACAATACGAGTCACGTTACGGTTGAGTATAATGCTGCTCTAGCCAAATGGTGCTAACTTTGTTCAGCCAAGGTTTTCCTTAATCTGCTAAAAATAGGGTATAAAGGAGCATCCTTCAGTATGTTTTCCAGGAACCATAGTGCCTGATACTCTCGACACCCTAACCGCGCGCTTAATCGCTTTTCGTGACGAACGCGACTGGCGACAGTTTCAAAGCCTTAAGAACCTCATCGTGTCGCTCAATCTTGAATCCGCCGAGCTGCTGGAACTGACCCAGTGGCTCGACGATGAAGGAGTCGAAGAACGCCTTGTCGAACTTGAGTTCAAGGAAAAACTGGCCGAGGAAACCGCCGACATTCTGCTCTACTTGCTGATGATCTGCGAGCGCGCCGGCATCGATCTCGGCCAGGCGGCGGCCCGGAAGATAGACATTAACGGGGCCAAATACCCGGTCGACAAGGCCCACGGCAACGCCCGGAAATATACCGAGCTTTAGACCGCGCCCGCCGCTTTCAACCGGAGGGATATCTCATTCCGGCCCTTTTCAATGGCGATTTTCATGGGCGTCATACCGCCCTGATCGGCCTTGTTCACGTCGGCGCCGGCATTGAGCAAGATATCAACAATAACCGGGCTGTTACGGGCCACCGCCCAGATCAGCGCCGTTCCGCCCGAAGCATCGGCGGCATCGGCGGATGCGCCACGGGCCAAAAACCCGAGTACGGCAGCCCAGACATCACGCTTCACTGCCTCAATCAGGTTTTTATCGAAGCCCTGGCGCTTGTCGAATGAACCGTGACCGACATAATTCAGGGAACTGTCCTCGACCACCTGCACCGCCGGCTGATAGGGCCTGGATGCGGTGTCGATAACATGGGCGTCGTTGCCGAATGCCAGTGCTGCGGCTTCGGCGCCCTCGACATTATCAAAACCGCTGGTCACGGCACGATCCGGGGTAATGACGATAAACCGTCTGCTTTCAACTTGCATGATACAGAACTTCTTTTAAACGGGCTGATAGAAAAGTTCAGGGAAGAAGCCCTGTAAGAGCCCCTCCCCTATATAACTTCACCTTTGTCGCAAACTTTACAAGTGATCTTGTTTATTTTTGCGTGGCGTAGAATTCCTGCAACACCTTGACCACTTCGGGACGGCTGAATTCGGCGGGAATATCCTCGCCAGCGGTCAGCATCTCGCGCTGCCTGGTGCCCGATATATGAACCTGATCGGACTTGTCATGGGGGCAGGTCTTGGCCGTCGCCATGCCGTGGCACTTGTTACAATAGAATGTGATGTCGATTTTAAGGGCCTGAGTGATCAGGGCGCCGTCCCACAGCTCATCAAAAATGTGATGGGCATCGAAGGGGCCATAATAATCGCCGACGCCGGCATGGTCGCGCCCGACGATCAGGTGCGAGCAGCCAAAATTCTGTCGAATAAGTGCGTGGAGCAGGGCCTCGCGCGGACCGGCATAGCGCATTTCGATGGGGTAGCCGCCCTGAATGACGGTGCCTTCAACAAAATAATTGTCAATCATCGCCTGAATAGCCTTGGTCCGGGTTTCGGCCGGAATGTCCCCAGATTTCAGTTTGCCCAAAACTTGATGAATGAAAACGCCGTCAGTAATTTCGACGGCGATCTTGGCCAGATATTCGTGGCTGCGGTGCATGGGGTTGCGGGTCTGAAAGGCAGCGACCTTTGACCAGCCTTTTTCGGTGAACAGGGCACGGGATTCGGCACAACTGAAATAAAGGTCGCTGTACTTTTCCTTGTATTCACCTTCGCTCAGCACACGAACCGAACCGCCCAGGTTGACCGCTTCCTGTTCCATCACCTTCTGCACACCAGGGTGCTTGCTATCGGTAGTGGCGTAAACTTTCTGGCACTCGAATGCCTTGTCGATGGCATATTTTTCCGTGACATGCATGAGCGCCATGATCTTGCCGGACTCGCCATCGACCAGCGCCACTTCTTCGCCGTCGCCGATGCTGTCGGCCAGGCCCTGAGCTGCCGACAAGGTGATCGGAATCGGCCAGAACAGGCCATCGGCCATTTTCATGTCGGCGCAAACGCCCTTCCAGTCAGCCTCGCCCATGAAACCGTCAAGCGGCGTGTAGGCGGCCATGGCGAACATCAGCACGTCCGACGTTTCCTTGGACGTCATCGGCACCTGCTTCAGGCCCTTGGCGCGCTCAAGTTCGGCGGCCCGTTCGACTTCCGGAACCAGCAATGATTTTAGCTCTCCACCGCCGTGCGGCGCGACCAGGTTTGACATGGCTTCCCCCTCTTGGACTTGAATAATGTGATGCCGAGGGTTGTATCAAAAACCCTGCTTGGGACGCTATCATTAAATTATAAAATTCTAATAAAAGGAGCCTCTCGAGGCCGTCTGTAACCGTTGTTTACGAATAATTTACCTTGGAATCCATAGGCTTGTGTTTGCGATTCGCAAGCTTGGAAATAAAGGTGACCGCTATGGGTAATATTGATCAGGATATGGAAATATCCAGTGCGTTCGATGGTGATATTGACGGACGCACCATTACCGTTCTCCAAAGTGGCTCAATCGAGGGGCGCGTCGGTGCCGAGACCCTGGTCATCCACGGTGCCGTCAAAGGCTTGATCCGGGCCCATAAGATAGAAGTGCTGTCGACCGCCCACGTGGAAGGCGAGCTCCGCTACGACGAGCTGACTGTCGACCTCGGCGCCTATATCGAAGCCCGCTGCTTTCCCGCCGCCGCCTGAACGTTTGTTAGGCCGACTTGAACGCGTCTTCCTGCCGCAATCGCATCTCTACACCGCAACCGACGGGCCGTTGGCGGTGCTGCCCATCGCCGATTATATAGATATCGTCCGCCGTCCCCCGTAAAAAAAAAATGAAAGAACAAAGCCATTTTTCCATTAATTTCAAGGACCGCATATTTTTGTATGCAGCGTCACTGACCAAAAGGCCGCCCTTCCTCGAGGAGGGCCATCGGTCATCATATTCACAAGATAAAAGAGCAAACATGACTATATTCCTTAAATAGGTTTAAGCCAAGGGTGCGTTTAAAACAGATGGCGGCGGCGAGTGTCCGATGCCACCGTTTCAGCCGGACGGCTCAGGCCGGCCCGGCAAGGTCGAGGGGGCTGGGCGGCTCATGGTTGCACCAACGCTGCCACATAATCCGGTAGGCGGCCTCGACCTCATGGGGGAAGCGACCATAAATATCCGAGACCCGCGTGCGCAAGCCCTGGCTGAGTTCGGCCAAAGCCGCCGGTTGATCGGCCCATTGGACGGCCATCTTGTGATATTCATCGGTGCTTTCGGCGATCCAACCCTGCAACCCCAGCGGCTGGCATAATAATTTAATCAATCGGCCGGCAAATTTCCGGGAATCGTGCAGCCCCAGAACGGGTGTCCCCATCCACAAACTTTCAAGGGTCGACATGCCGCCCCCTTGGGGAAAGGGGTCGAGCGCTATGTCTATGCGGTTGTAGGCTTCCAGATGACCGCGCTTTGCGGTCTTGCCCAACAGGACAAGGCGGGCTTCGGTGATTCCCTGGCGGCCAAAGAAATCCTGGAGCCTTTGCCGGTTGACCGGTACGTCCAGGCTGGGATCCTTGATCAGCAATCGGGAATCGGCAACATCGAGAAGAATCTTCGCCCACAGGGCCAAAACATCATCGGTGACCTTTTCGAGCCGGTTGAGGCTGCCGAAGGTCACGGCCCCGCTTGCGAGGCCCGGCGGGGCGCTGACCGGCGGCGCGTCCGGCGGCGGCCGAAAGCCAACGACGACGTTCAGGTAAACCGGTTGCTCGGGATAAAGTGCCGCTTCCCCTGGTGGGGTGGCAGACGTTGAGGTCAATCGGTAATCGATGGTCGATACCCCCGGCGCCAAATGGCCGATACCGGTCGCCTGAACGGGGGCCGGCTTATGGCCGAACAGGACAAGGCGGTTTTTTTCCGAGTGCCCGGACAGGTCGACCAGGATATCGATGCCGTCTTCGCGGATGGTCTCTGCCAGCGCCGCGTCAGAAATTCCAATGGTCGAACGCCATTGGGTGGCGGCCCCGCGCAAGACCTCCGTCGTCTGGTCGGGGACCGCATTGCCGTCATAACAGACAACTTCGAAGCGGTCCCGGTCACGATCCATGATCAAGGGCGCGAACCCCTGGCAGGCGGAGTGATTTTTAAAATCGGCAGAGACATAGCCGATACGCAAGGGGCGATCCGGATCGCGGTCATTGACATGGGGTTTGATTTTACCCGTCAGTGGCAGGATAAATTTTTCGTTCCAGCGTCGGCGCTCTTCCTGTTGGGCGGCCTGATCCAGGCCCGCGATAAAGTCCTGATAGAAAATCAGGTTGGAATGGATGTAGGCAAGTTCGGGTTCGATCTCCAGGGCCCGCCGGTAACTGGTCATGGCATTATCCAATTGTCCGTGAGCGGCCCTGGCACTGCCCAGGTTGCCGTGGGCTTCGCCATAATCGGGATTGATGGCAAGGGCTTCGTCATAACTTGTCATAGCCTCGTCGAACCGCCCCAGACTTTGGAACGCAACACCCAGGTTGTTATGGGCCTCGGCGTAATCGGGCTTGAGGGCAATGGCTTTTTGAAAACTTGCGACCGCATCATCCAACTGACCAAGGGAGCTGAGGGCGTTGCCAAGGTTATTGTGGGCTTGGGGAAAGTTAGGATTAAGGATCAGCGCCTTGCGGTAACTGGCCTCGGCCTCGGCAAGAAGCCCCTGCCCTTCGTGTAACGTCAGCCCCAGGTTGTTGTGGGCTTCTGCCATGCCCGGGCTCAGGGCAATGACCTTGTGAAGGCAGGCGCGCGCCTCGTCAAACTGTTCCAGCCCCCTTAAGGCATCGCCCAGGTTGTTAAGGGCTTCGGGGAAGTCGGGACGAAGGGCGAGCGCCCTGCGGTAACTTGCCCCTGCCTCCTCCAGCCGTCCCTGGTCCTTCAACGCATTGCCCAGGTTGCTGTGAAAAGGAGCCTTACCGGAAGATGCCTTGATAGCCTTAGAGATTAACCCGATGGCCGTTTCAATATCGCCCTTCTGGTGACAAATCACCCCCAGCAAATGATTGGCGTCGGCGAAATCGGGAAGGGTTTCAAGGATCTGTCGGTAGATGGCTTCGGCCTGATCGAGGCGACCGGCCTGATGATGGGTTAACCCAAGTTTCAGGGATTGCTGAATTTCAAGAGACGGACTTTCTTTCGACGCCTTTTTGCGGTTCTTTTTTTCTTTATCCTTTTTACGGCGTTCCGCCCAATCGATCGCCATTCCCTATGGACTCCCAAGGTCACTCAAAAAATTGTCAAAACTGATATCTATGTCGAGATTCCCCAGATAGCCGTTAAATCATATCCGATTCCATCCAATTTTCACCACACTTAGAATAAATTTCCCAGCCGCCGTCGCCGCGTTCCAGACACGCCACCGTGCCCGGCGGCAAAAAACAAATTACGATAATATTCCTTAAGTGAGGGGATGTCAGGAACTCGCGCTATTGTGATCGGCGCGCCGCCACAAGGGCCTTGCCCCTTCAGAGGGTTTGTCTATCCTGCGCGTCATGAAACGTTCCATTGCATTCCTGGTGCTGGCCCTGCTGGCCGGTTGCGCCACCCCCAAGGGGAGCGGCCAGCAATCCGTGTTCGATCTGTGGATCGACAACGGCGGCGGTGCGGTCCCGTACCTGTCGGTGATTGGCGATCTGTCCAAGGTCGGCTGGTCGGAAAAGGGCCTGCCCATCGGCAAAATTAGGACCAGCCAGTTCACTGCCGAGATGGCGTGGATGAGGGCCTTCGACTTTGACGGCGACCAGATAGTTCGCAAGGCAGAAATGACCCAGGGCTGGCTGGTTCTGATCGCCCGGCTGCGCACCGGCACAGACTACGCCCCCGATATCCTGAAGACAGGCGCGAAGGCCACATCCCTGCGATCGTTGACGGGGTTCATTCTGAATGTTGATGAAGAAAAGGCCATGCGCAGCGTGCTCGACGGCAGCGGCGATGGCGCCACCCAGGCCGCCGTAAAGGCCATGGTGAAACGCATCAACGACATCTTCGAAAGCCAGGGCGGTGGCAGTGACAACGGCGGCGGGGTTCCCAAAACCGGCGGCGGCGGCATGGGTTAATTCGGCGCACCATTTGCCAGCCCCACCATGGTCAGGCCTTGATGCAAAGAAGGAAACTTGAAGTGGCCTGTTTCTGGCCTCTGCCGCAACGCTGGGCGGAGTGGCACTTGTGTTGGGGCAACGTGCAGGCAAGCCCCCCGTTAATCAATGGCGCAAGAATGTCACTTCTTGATCGCCATGATGTAGAAAACCGCGTCGCCTTGAACACCTCGGCGAAGCCTTGTGCACCAACTAACATCCCCTACATGGCCGGGGATTGCCCCATGGAGGCCAGGAATTCCTGGGTCGAACCCGCCCGCAGCAAGGCCAGGGCGCAGCCCAGTTGGCGGTCTTCCTTTTCGCCGACGGGCTGACAGCTTTCCTCGGGCAGCGAGGCATGGGTATGGGTATGGTCATGGGCGCTATGGTCGATTTCATCGCCGACCGCATCCAAAGCCCCCGGCAGGTCGGCTTCGTGACTAATGATGAGGGACGCAGCTTCATCGGTCCCATTGTCGGCCTTGGTGGCCGCCTTGTCCTCGGCAGCTTTCGCGGCGGCCTTTTCCGCTTCCGGGTCGGGAATCGGGATAATTTCAATATCCGGATCAATGCCGCGGGCCTGAATGGCGCGCCCGGACGGTGAGTAGTATAGCTGGGTGGTCAGCCGCAGCGCCCCTTCCCGGGGCAGCGGGATAATCGTCTGTACCGAGCCTTTACCGAAAGAACGCTGGCCCATGACGATGGCGCGGCCCTGGTCCTGCAACGCACCGGCGACGATTTCAGACGCCGAGGCCGAGCCGCTGTTGATCAGCACCACCAGCGGCTTGCCGAAGGCCAGATCGCCGGCCTCGGCCTTGAACAGGCGTTCGCTGCCGGGGCGGCGGCCGCGCACCGATACAATGGTCCCTTTCTCGAGGAAGGCATCGGACAGGGACAGGGATTGCTGCAACAGGCCACCCGGATTGTTCCGCAGATCAAGCACATACCCGGTCAGCTGAGACCCCAGTTGTTTATGAATATCGCCCATGGCCCGGGCGATGCCGGGGCCGACCTTTTCCGAAAAGTTGGTGACCCGGACATAGCCGATGGTGCCTTCCAGGTGCCAGCGCACGGCCTGTACCTTGATCACGGCGCGCACGATGCGAACATCGAAGGGTGCCAGGTCGGCGCGGCTGATGGTCAGGTTGATGGGCGTATCGGGCTTGCCGCGCATGGTACGCACGGCTTGCAATAAGGTCATGCCCTGCACCGGGCCGCCATCGATGTGGGTGATCAGGTCGCCGGATTTAAGGCCGGCCCGGGATGCGGGGGTGTTCTCGATCGGGGCGACAACCTTGACGAAGCCATCCTGCATGGTCACTTCAATGCCGAGGCCGCCGAATTCCCCCCGATTGGTAATCTTCATCTCGTTCAATTCCTGCTGGTTCATGTACGAGGAATGGGGATCCAGGGAAACCAGCATGGAATTCAGCCCGGCTTCGACAAGCTTGCCCGGGTCGGTGGTTTTGGTTTCGTCTTTCGCCTGAATATCGTCAACCCCCTTGAGGGCGGCGTCGATCAGGACGGCGTCTGCAATGTTGTGGACATAATCGCGGCGAACAAGCAGGAAGGCATCGCGGAAATGAGCTAATTGCCCATTTAGTTTCTCGCTATCGGCATCTTCGGCAGAGGCATTCTTTTTGATCGCCCGTTCGAAACGAGCCAGTTGCCGATTGCTATCTTCGGAAAAAACTTCGGCCCCATGGTTTCTGTCGAACAGGCCGGTAATGCCGTCACCGCCGGGCTGCACCCCGCAGCCGCTAAGCGACGGGCCCAACGCCGCGCCAGCGGCCAGGGCCATAATCAGCAACATTGGTTGCGACGAGCGCAACCATCTTTTGAACAGGCGTTTGTTATTTAAGGAAATCAATTGATGCAAGGCCCCGCAAGAACGCGCAGCCACGCGCGTTCATAGTTCTTATTTCTGATCAGCCGTCTTTGCTGATTTGTTCGACCAGTTCGCTTAACACACTTTCTGAATCATCGTTGTCGACCTGACAGGTTCCGGCATTTTCATGACCGCCGCCGCCATATTTAAGCATTAATTCGCCGATATTGGTCTTCGACGAACGATTGACGATTGACTTGCCGGTCGCATAAACGGTGTTCAGCCTGTTCAGGCCCCAGATGGCATGAATGGAAATATTGATATCCGGGTACAGGGCATAAAGCATGAATCGGTTGGTGGCGTAGATGGTGTCTTCATAGCGCAGATCCAGAATACCCAGATGGCCTTTGACCGTGGTGCACCGCTTGATCTGGTCCTTGGCCGGTTCCAGATGCTCCAAATACAGATCGACCCGTTCCTTGACATCGGGAAGTTCCAGGATCTGTTCGACCGTATGGCCGCGGCAATAATCAATCAGCTGCATCATCAACTGGTAGTTTGATACGTTGAAATCACGATAACGACCAAGCCCGGTGCGGGCATCCATGATGTAGTTGAGCAGCACCCAGCCATTGGGATCGAGGATTTCATCCGTTGAAAATTGCGCCGAGTCGCTTTTGTCAACGGCGTCCATCATTTCTTCGGTGACGTTTGGAAACTTGTCCTTGCCATAATGATCGTAAACGACGCGGGCCGCCGACGGTGCATTCGGATCGATGATGTGGTTGCTGGCGCTTTCTTCGAGGCGGATGGTTTCGCTTTGATGATGATCAAAGGCCAGATGCACGCCCTTGACGTAGGGCAGGTTGGTGGTGATGTCGTTATCCGATACAAGAATGGTTCCGTCCTGCATGTCCTTGGGGTGTACGAACTTGATCTCTTCGATCATGTCCATTTCCTTGAACAGGACAGCGCACACCAGGCCGTCAAAGTCGCTTCTTGTTATCAGCCTGAATTTCTCGTCGCTCATGACGTCTCCCCGTAAATACGTTTGTTAAGATTGCCCCAAGTATCTATGGCCGAAAATCCTTTATTAACAGCTAATTGTGTATTGCCCTGCTGTCAATAAATTCGGTACAGCCGGATAACTGCAAATTATACCAGATGTTGCGATAAGATCCTGAAATAGTGAATAAAACCCCTATTTCTTTACGGATGTTTCCTTTTCCACGATTTTACACTAAGTTTCCAAGCAATCAATTAAACCCTGGGAGAAGCTGTCAATGTCTACATTCTTGACTGACACTAAAATCGGTGTCCGCATCGCCATGGCACTCGTGTTGCCTGTGCTGGGACTGATCGTCTTTTCAGGCATGACGATTATTGAAAAAAACGGCATTGTTTCCGAAATGGACAGCCTGATCGAATTGGCTGACAGGGCTCCCACAATAAGCGCAGTTGTCCACGAGCTACAAAAGGAACGCGGCACATCGGCTGTCTTCATCGGTTCCAAGGGCGCAAAATTTACGGCCGAACTGCCGGAACAGCTCATAACCACAGATAGCGCCCTCGCCAGTCTTACAGATACGCTGGCTTCTTTAGATACCCAATCATACGGCCCGGGCCTGGTCGCCAAGATCACCGCCGCCGAGGAAGCGCTTGGCGGGTTGGACGCCAAACGACAGGAGGTCGCGGCTTTATCAATCACGGTGCCGCAAATGGCGGGTTATTACACGCCGACCATCCGCAAACTGCTGGCCATTATCGAGGAAATGGCCGTGTTGAGTAATAATGCGACGATCACCCGCTTGATCACCGCTTACATGACCTTCCTGCACGGCAAGGAACGGGCCGGTGTGGAACGCGCCATGGGTGGCGCCGGCTTCGGTGCCGGCAGTTTTGCTCCGCCGGTTTACAGAAATTTCCTGCAACTGATCGCCGAACAACAGATCTTCACGGCCCTGTTCAAAATTTACGCGACCGAAGACGAACGCGCGCTCCTTGAGTCCACTGTGCAAGGGCCCGACGTGGAAGATGTCGCGCGCATGCGCAAGATCGCCATTGAAAGCCCCATCACCAACGATTTGCAAGGCGTCACCGGCCCCCACTGGTTCGCTACCATCACCAAGAAAATCAATTTGATGAAGCAGGTCGAGGACAAGATTGCAGAAGACCTTGTCACCGAGGGGCATCATATCAGCAGTGCTGCACAAACGACCTTTATCACCATGCTGATGGTCACCCTGATTCTGCTCGCCATCACCGCCGTACTGGTGACCGTCATCGTGCGCGGCATTACCTTGCCCATCGCCGGCATGACAGACGCCATGACGGTGCTGGCCAACGGCGACAAGACCATCGAGATTGTGGGCGCCGACCGGGGCGACGAGATCGGCGAGATGGCGGGCGCCGTCGAGGTATTCAAGCAAAACATGATCAAGGCCGACGAAATGGCCGCGGCTCAAAGTAAGGAGAACGAGGTCAAGGAAGAGCGCCGCATCGCCGTGGAAAAATTGGCGGCGACATTTGAAAGCAACGTCAGCTCGGTACTCGGCGAGGTCAGTACGGCTTCCAACACCATGAAGATGGCGGCGGAAGGCATGTCGGTAACGGCCGAGGAAACCAGCGCCCAGGCAACGACCGTTGCGGCCGCTGCGGAAGAGGCCTCTACCAACGTTCAAACGGTAGCATCGGCGGCCGAGGAACTGTCGTCCTCGATCAGCGAGATCAGCCGTCAGGTCACCCAGTCAACCCAGATCGCCGGCACCGCCGTGACCGAGGCCGAACGCGCCAACGATCTGGTGCAGGGGCTTGCCGATGCCGCCAACAAGATCGGCGAAGTGGTATCGCTGATTACCGACATCGCCGACCAGACCAACCTGCTGGCCCTCAACGCCACCATCGAAGCGGCCCGCGCCGGGGATGCCGGCAAGGGTTTCGCGGTTGTCGCATCGGAGGTTAAAAACCTGGCCACCCAGACGGCCAAAGCGACCGAGGAAATTGGGAGCCAGATTAGTGGTATCCAGAGCGCCACCCGGGATTCAGCCTCGGCCATTCAGGGCATCTCCAAAACCATCGGCGAGATCAACGAGATCGCGGCGACCATTGCCGCCGCCGTTGAAGAGCAAGGGGCCGCAACCCAGGAGATCGCCCGCAATGTTGAGCAGGCATCCGCCGGGACCAGCGACGTCACCACCAACATTGTCAGCGTCAACAAGGCCGCCGACGAAACCGGCACGGCCGCCAACGAAGTGCTAACCGCCGTCGGCATGTTGACCATGCAGTCGGAGAAATTGAGCGCCGAGGTCTCGGGCTTCCTGAAGGATATTCAGTCGGCCTGAGCTGGTCCAAGCTCCCGCACAACCCACAGCGCCGCCGCGAACACCATCACCGCGCCGGCCTGATGGGCGGCGGCGAGCGGCACCGGTATGACCAGCAGCAAGGTGGTAATGCCCAGCGCGACTTGCGCCACCACTATGCCCGTCAATGTATTGACCGCCAGCCGTTGGCGGGGGGCCAGGTCTATTCGGCGGGCGCGAAACCAGAACACTGCAACAAACACAAACAAACATTCGGCCAGCAGGCGGTGATTGAACTGCACGGTGGCGATGTCCTCGAACAGGTTTTCCTTGAGCGACCCGAGCGCATAGGCATCAGGCGGTATAAAACTGCCATCCATCAGCGGAAATGTATTGTAGGCAAAACCGGCGTCCAGGCCAGCGACAAAACCGCCGGAAAGTGCGGTCACAAATGCCCAACCGGCATTGCCGATAGCATACCGCCAGAGCCCTTTCGAGACAGGTCGGCGGTCTTTCTTGTCGGTAAACAGCAGGCCCAAAGCGACCCATTCCATATAGCCGATAATGATCAGCGCCAGACTGAAATGGGCCGTCAGGCGATACTGGCTGACGTCGGGGCGGTCGACGAGGCCGCTTTTAACCATGTACCAGCCCATCAATCCCTGCAGCCCCCCGAGCACCAGCATGAAAGACAATTTTGGCGTCAACCCGCGCACCATCCAGCCGCGAGCCAGGAAAAACACAAACGGCACGAAGAAGGCGACGCCAATAATGCGGCCCCACAAACGGTGCATAAACTCGAACCAGAAGATCGCCTTAAAGCCGGGCAACTCCATGCCATGATTGACCTTCTGGAATTCGGGTGAGGTCTGGTATTTTTCGAATACGGCCATCCATTCGGCATCGTTCAGCGGCGGCAGCCATCCAGTGACCGGTTTCCATTCGACCATGGACAGCCCGGAATGGGTCAACCGGGTAACCCCGCCCAGGATAACCATGGCAAAAACCATGGCGATGACCACGAACAGCCAGTAGGCCATTATCACCTGACGGTGCCGCAGGTCGGCTTCAGTCGGAGTTGTCATTTAGCCAGTCCTGAAAAGTTTTTGTCAGTCGGGCAAGTGTGCCCGAGTCGAGTTCAAGATCGGTGAACCGTTTGCCTTCCTTGATGCGAAGCCGCAGCATTTTCATGCCACCCTCATATGTGGTTTCCTGGACCGTTACCGTCTTGCCCCACGGGGCCTCGATGATTTCCAGATCGGTAAATGATTGCTCGCCGCTCACGTTGGGTTCCTCCTGATATTGATGCGGTCATAATATCGTGCCCTCAGAACAAGGCGATGACCCTGGTCAAATTCTTCGAATCCGGTGCGCCGGTGCAACACATTGTTGCACAGCACCCCCTGCCCCGCCGTCATACGATGACTGAACACATAAGGCGAGCCGCTTTCAAACAGATCGGTCAGAAATTGGCTGGCGGCGAGTGTGGCCTGGTCATCGCGCCATTGAACAGAGCGGGTGCGCGCCGTGTAACGCATATGCAATGCCTGGTCTTTTACCGAAAATACAGGCCCGGACTGGGCTTCGCGGATGATTCCATCGCCCTCATCATTGGCCGGAATGGTCATGGCCCGGGGATGCATCAGGGCGCGAATATGGTCAGGATTGTGCTCCCGAAGCATGATGTAAGCGATTTCAGGGTCCATAAAAGCATTGTCGCCGCCCGATGCCGCCGGGCTGGCGCAGTGCAGGATCATCGCCCGGATGCTTTGTTCAGGATTGTTGTAATAGCCGTCCGTGTGCCAGCTGATCGGTCGGTTGGTATAGGGGATATAGCGGCCCTTTTGCCCGCCTGCATTCACCGACAGGGCGGAAATGGCATCATCGTCGGCACACAAGTTGGCGTCCAGCCGATGCAGGGCGAAGCGGGCGCCGAGCTGGCGCACTGTTTCCCGGGCCGTTCCCTCATCCCCAACGCTTTCATGCCGGGACGCATAAAGCACCATATTGGTCTTGGCGATACGCTCGGCCAGGGCCGCCATCTCGGCGACATCAGGCTTGGCCGGATTTTTAACTTCGACCACCAGTGCGTGAGCGCTATTTGGATAATTTTCCAGTTTGCCGTCCCGCCAGCGACAATAGGCTTGAGAATCGCCTTCGGGATCGAAAGGGCCATAATGTATATTCTTGTCGATCACACCTTTTATCCCCATTCTCGGGCTATCATATGCCATGAATAATGACTGTAAATCGCAGAAATCAACGCTTTATAATATCATTAATCGTGGTTTGATTTTTTTGAAAGAAAGCTATAGATTTGCCAAACCATATTAGATTATATTAATATACAGATACATAAGCGTTACCCGTCATCGGCCAGGTGGGGCGCAAAAAAAACAAGGCCGAGCATAACGGAAATTGGAGAGCTTACGTCCGAGGAGGATTGCCTGTTTCATGTAATGTCGGTTTCTTTGTATGGGGCCGTCACGCCATTCCAGCATTCATTGTAAACATTTCGGAACTGCCGTCAGGGGTTGCGGGCACCGGGAACCGGAAACACATTCCGGCACCTTAAGGGTCAGTTTACTATGAATTCCGGGGGGAAATGGCACAGATTACAGGCTTATTCACCTTACCCACGTTTCCTTTGCAGCCCTTGGCATGAAGCCCGGGCGGGGAAACACAAACGAATTTCTATGGAGGAATATCCATGGCTAAAGAAATGCCCAAAACCCCCCTGCTGGATCAGCTTGAAGACGGCCCGTGGCCGAGTTTCGTAACCGGCCTGAAACGCCTTGCCAACGACGACACATCCTATGCGCCGATGATGAAGTCCCTGCTTGGACAGCTTGAGCATTCCTACGACACCCGCAAGGGCTACTGGAAAGGTGGCACGGTCGGTGTTCGCGGCTATGGCGGCGGAATTATCCCGCGTTTCTCCGAGGTCGCCGGTGCGTATCCGGAATCATCGGAATTTCACACCATGCGCGTCATGCCCCCGGCCGGCATGCACTATGACACCAAGACCTTGCGCAAGCTTTGCGACATCTGGGCCAAATATGGCTCCGGCCTGATTGCCTTCCACGGCCAGTCGGGCGACATCATGTTCCAGGGTATTTCCACAGAAAATATCCAGCCCTGCTTCGACGAGCTCAATGAGTACGGCTTTGACCTTGGCGGCGCCGGTGCCGCCATTCGCACCTCGATGAGTTGTGTCGGCGCGGCGCGCTGCGAACAGTCTAATTATGACGAAGCCCGCGCCTTGCGGTCGGTCATCAACAACTTGCTCGATGATATGCACCGCCCGTCCCTTCCCTATAAAATGAAGTTCAAGTTCAGTGGCTGTGCAAACGACTGCGTCAACGCATCACACCGTTCCGACTTCGCCGTTCTGGGCACCTGGCGCGACGACATCAAGGTCAATCAGGAAGAAATCAAGAACAAGGTCGCCGAATTGGGGCGTAAAGGCTTCAACGATCAGGTCGTCAACCTGTGCCCGACCCGCGCCTTGTCACTCAATGATGACGACACGCTTGAGATTGATAACAAAAGCTGCGTCCGCTGCATGCACTGCATCAATGTTTGCACCAAGGCGCTGAGCCCCGGCGATGACAAGGGTATTACCATCCTGATCGGCGGCAAACGGACCCTGAAGATCGGCGACCTTATGGGATCGTGCATCGTTCCTTTCATGAAGCTGGAATCCGATGAAGACTTTGATGCCCTGGTCGAGCTGACCGAAAATTGCGTCGAATTCTTCGCCGAAAACGCGCTTGAGCATGAACGCACCGGCGAAATGATCGACCGTATCGGTCTGGTCAATTACCTGGAAGGTGTCGGCATCGAAGTTGATCCCAACATGGTTGCCCATCCGCGTACCAGCTCTTACGCGCGCATGGACGATTGGGACGAGCAAGCCGAAAAATGGAACAAGCGCAAAGGCAACGCGGCGGCCGAGTAAGGCCCCGTTACCCTTGGCTCAAGAACAGATAACTCAAGGTTGGAGATAATAAAATGAGTGAGGCAAAGGAAGCACCGCGGATGCCGGATGAATGTGGGGTCCCCGATCCCATGCCGCTGATGCACCCGATGATGCGGGAAAACTATGGCAAGTGGGACTGGCATGACCGTCCGCGCCCCGGTGTTCTACATCATGTTGCCAAATCAGGCGACGAAATCTGGACCATCAAGGCCGGCACCCAACGCCAGATGGACTTGCATACCATTCGCAAATTGTGTGATATCGCCGACGAAATGGCCGACGGCCACGTTCGTTTTACGGCCCGTTCCAACATCGAATACATGGTCACCGATGAGGCCCGCGTCGATCCGTTGATCGAAAAACTGGAAGGCGAAGGCTTCCCGGTCGGCGGCACCGGCAATTCGATCTCGATGATTTCCCACACCCAGGGCTGGCTCCACTGCGACATCCCCGGCACCGATGCATCGGGCGTCGTCAAGTCGCTGATGGACGAGATTTATCACGATTTCAAGCACGAAGAGATGCCCAACCGGGTCAAGATTACCACCTCATGCTGCCAGATTAATTGCGGCGGACAGGGTGACATCGCCATCAACATTCAGCACACCAAGCCGCCGGTCATCAACCATGACCTGGTCGCCAACGTTTGCGAACGCCCGGCCGTGGTTGCCCGTTGCCCGGTCGCCGCGATCAGGCCGGCGCTGGTCAATGGCAAGCCGAGCCTTGAAGTTGATGAAAAAAAATGCATCTGCTGTGGCGCCTGTTATCCGCCGTGCCCACCCATGCAGATCAACGATCCGGAAAATTCCGTGCTGGCCATCTGGGTTGGTGGCAAGCATTCCTCGACACGCACCAAGCCGACCTTCCATAAGCTGGTTATCTCGGGGCTTCCCAACAACGCGCCGCGCTGGCCGGAAGTCGCCGTCGTCGTCAAGACCATCTTGAAGGCGTACAAGGAAGATGGTCGCCCGTGGGAACGCATGTCCGAGTGGATCGATCGTATCGGTTGGCCGCGCTTCTTCGAAATGACCAACCTGCCGTTCACCAAACACCACATCGAAGACTGGCGTGGTGGGCGTAATGCGCTGAACCAATCGACCCACGTTCACTTCTAGGGGAAAGACTGAACATGAAATTCGGTATTCTTGTCAACGAAGGACCATTCACCCATCAGGCTTCGGACTCCGCCTATCAATTCGTCAAGGCGGCGATTGAAAAAGGCCATCAGGTGATGCGCGTGTTCTTTTATTACGATGGCGTCAACAACGCCAACAAGTTGAGCGCACCACAGTCCGATGACCGCAATCTGGTCAAGATGTGGGGTGATTTGGCGAAAGAACACAATCTGGATCTGGTCGTTTGCATTGCTGCCGCCCTGCGCCGTGGCATCGTCGAGGACAATCTGGCTGAGGGCTTCCGTATTTCGGGCCTTGGCCAGTTGACGGAAGTGGGCATCGCCGCCGACCGTCTTGTCGTGTTTGGCGATTAAGGGGGGGATGAGCAATGAGTGAAGAAATCGAATTTGATACAGCCGGCATTACCAAGAAGTTCATGTACGTCAACCGCAAGGCACCGTACGGAACCATCTATGCCCTTGAAGTGCTTGAAGCCGTTTTGATCTCTGCCGCATTCGAGCAGCATGCCGCCATCGTCTTTATTGACGACGGTGTCTACCAAATCAAAAAGGGTCAGGATACGGCCGCCATCAACATGAAAAACTTCTCGAAAACATACGGCATCATCGAAATGGAAAAAGAAGACGCCGACGAGGACGAGGATATGGACATGGTCTGGCGCATCATCGTCGAGAAGGAATCCATGGAAGCCCGCGGCCTTAGCGCCGATGACTTCGTGGTCGACGTCGAGGTTCTGCCGAGTGCCGAACTGGCCAAGGTAATGGCCGAACAAGACATCGTGATTTCCGGTTAATCAGAGGGATACCTTTTAAAAATGATTCACACCATCAACAAATCACCCTTTGAACGTAACAGCCTGGATAGCTGCCTCAGGCTTTCGGAAAAGGGCGCGCCGATTTTGCTTCTTGAAGACGGTGTTTATGCCGCTACCAAGGGCACGTCCGTATCGGGCACGGTCGGCACGGCAACCGGCGAACACCCGATGTTTGTCATGGGGCCGGATTTGCAGGCACGCGGTATTGCAGAAGATCAGGTGATGGATGGCATCACCGTTGTCGATTACGGCGGGTTCGTCGATCTGGTTGTTGAACACGGAACCGTACAATCCTGGCTTTAAAGCCGGACTTTATTAATAGATACAAAAAAGGAGACATATTATGGCTTACGAAGTAGGTGGAAAGACTTTTGAATCCGACGAAGAGGGCTACCTGGTTGACCTCGCCTCATGGAACGAAGAACTGGCGGGCCTGATTGCCAAAGACGAAGAAATTGATATGACTGATGAGCATTGGGAAGTCGTCAACTTCCTGCGCGATTATTACAATGAATACCAGATTGCACCGGCGGTTCGCGTGCTGGTCAAGGCTATCAAGAAAAAATTCGGCGCCGAAAAGGGTTCCAACAAGTACCTGTACGAGTTGTTCCCCTATGGTCCGGCCAAACAGGCTTGCAAAATTGCCGGCCTGCCGAAACCGACGGGCTGCGTCTAAGACGTTTGCTCATTGACGTCACGGGTGGGGAAGATGCCTTCCCCACCCCGTTATCTCCGATGCGTTGGATAGGCACCCCATGTCACTGTTGACGATTGTTTACGCCCTTTCGTTTTACTTCGCAGTCGCGGTTCTTGGCTTAGGACTTGCCTTTAAGATCAGGCAATTCTGGGTAACACCGGCGCCGCTGAAGATTCCGATTATGCCGGCACCGTTGACCGGCACTGGTGTTGCATTCCGGCTTGGCCGCGAGGTGGTGTTTTTCGAAAGCCTGTTCAAATCCAACAAGTGGATCTGGGTGCTGGCGGTGCTGTTCCATGCCGGTTTGTTGCTGGTGGTGATGCGCCATCTTCGCTATTTCACCGAACCCGTGTGGTTCTGGGTCGTCCTGGTCCAGCCGTTCGGTGTTTATGCCGGTTTTGCCATGGTCGCGGGACTTCTGGGACTATGGGCCAGACGCTTCCTGGTTGACCGCATTCGCTATATCTCGAGCCCCTCCGATCACCTGATGCTGGCATTGCTGGTGCTGATTGGGGCCAGTGGCCTAAGCCTGCGCTATCTGGCGCGTACCGATATTATCCAGGTTAAGGCATTCTTTTTGGGATTGCTGCACTTCGACTGGCAGCCCCTGCCCTCCGAGCCTTCCCTGTTGCTGCATCTGGGCCTAGTGGCGCTGTTGATGATTATCTTTCCATTCAGCAAATTGCTGCACGTGCCGGGGGTTTTCTTCAGCCCGAGCCGCAACCAGATCGATAATGCCCGGGAAAAACGCCATCTAGCGCCATGGGCGGCGCATCTGGATAGCGGGCGTGATAATGCGCCGGCCGAATAAACAAAAAACGCGAGGATAAGAGTGGCAAAAGCACCGACATTCGATATTCCGGCATTCCGGGAAGATCTGGCCAGTCCCGCCGTTGTCCCCGGCGCCATGGATCACTCGCAGCCGTTTGTCGCATCGCCTGATCATCAGGCCGACTTAGGATTCCCCGGCGAGCTGGTCGATGACTGGGAAACCAAGGCCGTCGAAAAGCTTGGCGAGTTGCTGGAAAAAAACCGGGCGCTGAGGGTTTATCTGGATTCCTGCGTCAAGTGCGGGGCCTGCACCGACAAGTGCCACTATTACATCGGCACCGGCGACCCCAAGAACATGCCGGTGGCGCGCCAGGACCTGCTGCGTTCCGTCTATCGCCGCAACTTCACCCTGGCCGGCAAGCTGATGCCGAAACTGGTCGGGGCCCGCGATCTGGATAAAGACCTGCTTGACGACTGGTACAAATATTTCCACCAGTGTTCCCAGTGTCGCCGTTGCGCCGTGTTCTGCCCTTATGGAATCGATACTGCCGAAATTTCCATGGCGGCACGGGAAATCATGGATCACATAGGCGTCGGCCAGAAGTACTGCAACGAGATCATCGGCAAGGTTCACAAAATTGGCAACAACCTGGGCCTGCCGAAACCGGCCCTGATTAACACCATGGAAGGCCTGGAAGAAGACGTCGAGGAAGAGACCGGCATCACCGTTCGCTTTCCGGTCGATGTAAAAGGCGCCGATGTATTGCTAGTGACGCCGTCGGCCGATTTCTTTGCCGAACCCCATGTGGATGGCTTGATCGGATACGCCAAGGTCTTCCATCAGGCTGGCATCAGCTGGACGGTCAGCTCCTATGCGTCAGAAGCCGCCAACTTTGCCATGTTCATCGGCTCTTACGAGCAGATGCATAAGGTTGCGGCCCGTATTCGCCAAGCGGCTCTGGATCTTGGCGTCAAGCGGATCGTGTTCGGCGAATGTGGACACGCCTGGCGCGTCGCCTACAGCTTCCTGAACTCACTGGCCGGGCCTTGGGATTTTCTCGATCCCAAGTATCCCAAACCGCAACACATTCTGGAAGTCACCAATGGCCTGATTAAAAGCGGCGCCATTAACCTGGACCCCACCGCCAACGACGATAAGGTTCTGACCTTCCACGATTCATGCAATGTTGCTCGCGGATCGCGCATGGGCGATGTGGAAGGCGGCCAGTTCATCATCCCGCGCGAGGTTATCAAGGCCAGCGTTAACAAGTTCGTCGACATGGATCCGGGCACCATCAACGAAAAGACTTTCTGTTGCGGCGGTGGTGGCGGCCTGTTGACAGATGATTTGATGGAGCTGCGCGTCAAGGGCGCGCTGCCGCGCATGGAAGCCTTGAAAGACGTGGTCGACAACCACGGCGTCACCCACATGGCCGCCATCTGCGCCATTTGCAAAAGCCAGTTCGCCAAGGTGATGCCTTATTACGGCTTCCCCATGGACATGATAATCAGCGTTCACCAGCTGGTTGGCGATGCGATCTTGCTTGGAACCAAAGAATAAAGACAAAGAGACACTTGAGAAGGATATGGATATGAGCGCCACCGCAGAAACAAAATTGACCTATCGCCGCTACAGCGAAGGCGACAATGTTTGGGATGATTTTACCGATAAAATTTTCCAGGCCGATCATTCCCACAAGTGCCCAACCTATGTGCACCGGGCGCCGCCGTGCCAGGGATCATGCCCGTCGGGCCATGATATCCGCGGCTGGCTGGCCATTGCCCGGGGTATGGAAAAGCCGCCCGTCGAGGGCATGGCATGGCAGGAATACGCCTTCCTGCGCATGATCGAAGCCAACCCCTTCCCCGCCGTTATGGGCCGCGTCTGCCCGGCGCCGTGTGAAGATGGTTGCAACCGCAACGAGGTTGAAGAATTTGTCGGCATTAATGCTGTCGAACAGTATGTCGGTGACTGGGCCATTGAAAACAAGCTCGCCCTGCCCAAACCGGGAAAGGAAACCGGCAAAAAAGTCGCCATCATTGGCGGTGGACCGGCCGGCCTGGCGGCTGCTTATCACCTGCGCCGCCTGGGACACGGGGTCACCATCTTCGACGAGCAGGAAAAACTTGGCGGCATGATGCGTTATGGCATCCCCGAGTATCGCACCCCCCGCGACATGCTGGACGCCGAAATAGACCGCATCATTGATATGGGCGTCGAGGTCAAGATGAAGACGCGGGTCGGCGTCGATATCCCCATGAAAGACGTCGAAGACGAATTCGACGCCATCTTCTGGGCCGTTGGCGCCCAGAACGGACGGCCCTTGCCCATCGATACCTTCGATGCCCCCAACTGCATCACCGGCGTCGATCTGCTGGGTGCTTTCAACGAGGGATTACTGCGCTGCGTTTCTAAAAAGATTGTCGTGGTCGGCGGCGGCGATACGTCCATCGACGTTGCTTCCGTGGCCCGGCGCATCGGCTCCATTTCCGCATCCAGCGAAAAGGACCGGGCCGATAACGTGGTCTGGGGCTACACCGCCCACGATACCGTCGGGGCCGCCATTCGTGACGGCGCCGAAGTGACCCTGACATCCCTGTTCCCGGTCGAAGGCATGACGGCGGCGGAGCGGGAGCGCGAAGACGCCCTTTCCGAGGGCATCGAGATTTTGGGCGGCGTCATGCCGCTGGAAGTCCTTAAAGACGAGAACGGCATGGCCAAGGCGCTGCGCATGTGCGAATGCCACATGGATGGCCCCCGCCCGGTGCCCCACGAAGGAACCGAATTCACGGTGTGGGGCGACATGATCGTGTCTGCCATCGGGCAGATGGGCGACCTGAAAGGCTTCGAGGAGCTGGACAACGGCAGAGGCTTTATCGAGACCGATGGTTTCTACAAGGTCAAGGGCCAGGACAAGCATTTCGCCGGTGGCGACATCATCCGCCCACACCTGCTAACCACGGCCATCGGCCATGGCTCCATCGCCGCCGAAGGCATTAACGCTTACCTGTCGGACGAGGAAATGGAGAAACGCCCGAAAGTCGACGTTCACCACTTCAACCTGCTTGCCGAATTAAGCGACCGTCACTTGGAGCCGACCGAATACGGGCACCAGCCGACCCGCGGCACGGCGGAAGGTGATTTCGCCGTTCATAACTACGAAGATCGCGCCGACAAGCAGATTATCCCGCATCAAGACCTGTTCCTGGGGCATTTCGGCTATGAAGCCCGCAACCGGCGCGAGGAAACGCGCATCTCCGCCAAAGACGTTCTCGGTAATTTCGACGAACGCACCAAAGGCTTCACCGAAGAAGAAGCCCAGGCAGAAGGCAACCGTTGCATGAGCTGCGGCATGTGTTTCGAATGCGACAACTGCGTTGTTTTTTGCCCCCAAGATGCAGTGTTTAAGGTAAAAAAGGACAAGGTCGCCGTCGGCCGTTACGTCGATACGGATTATGGCAAATGTATCGGTTGTCACATTTGCATGGACGTCTGCCCGTCCGGCTATATCCAGATGGGCCTGGGAGAGTAATTTTCGCGTCATAAACAATTGGGGGATTGCAACGTGACAGAGGGATCAAAAGTGCGGACATTCAGGCGCTATAAAGACGGCGACACCGAGCACGTGCCGTGGGACCGGGAGTTCCTTACCTCCGGTGAATCCTACAAATGCCCCACCTATGTTCACCGGGCCCCGCCGTGCCAGGGCAGTTGTCCGTCCGGCCACGATATCCGCGGCTGGCTTTCCATTGCCCGCGGCATGGACAAGCCCGGCGGCGATACCCCGTGGCAGGAATACGCCTTTCGGCGGATGGTCGAATCAAACCCCTTCCCCGCCGTAATGGGCCGCGTCTGTCCAGCGCCGTGCCAGGACGGTTGCAACCGCAATGAAGTCGAAGAACATGTGGGCATCAACGGCGTCGAACAGTATGTCGGTGACTGGGCCTTGGAAAACGGCCTCACCTTCCCGAAGCCGGAAAATGAAACCGGCAAGAAGGTGGCCATCGTCGGCGGTGGCCCGGCCGGGCTTGCGGCAGCCTATTTCCTGCGCCAAAAAGGCCATGGCTGCACCATCTTCGAGTCCTACAAGGAACTGGGCGGGATGATGGAATTCGGCATCCCCGGATACCGCACCCCTAAAGATGTTCTGCAAGGCGAGATCAAACGCATCGTCGATATGGGCGTAGATGTGCGTCTTGGAACCCGCGTCGGCACCGATGTAACTGTGGCCACCCTGGAAAGCGATTATGACGCCGTATTCTGGGCCATCGGAGCGACATCGGGCAAGGCCCTACCGATCCCCGGCGCCGACGCCCCCAATTGTGTCGACGGCATTTCATTTTTGATGGCCTTTAACGAAGGCCGCCTGCAACACCTGTCGGGCCGTGTACTGGTCATCGGCGCTGGCGACACCGCCATGGATGTTGCCGCCGTGGCCCGGCGCATCGGACATATTGATCATGTATCTGAAAAAGATCACCCGGAAGCCGTTATCCTCGGCCATACGGTTCATGATGTGGCTACCGTCGCCGCCCGTCAGGGTGCCGACGTCTGGGTCGTTTACCGCCGCCCCATATCGAAAGCCCCGGCCAGCCAGCACGAGTTGCAGTCGGTAATCAAGGAAGGCGTCGAAATTCACGAAAGCCTGGCTCCGCTGGAAGTGATCATCGGTGACGATGGCCGGGCGACGGCGCTGCGCGTGCAACCGGTCGATTGGGTCGATGGCAAGATGAGCCCCCGGGAAGGTGCCGAATATGATATCGAATGTTCGCTGATCGTCGGCGCCACGGGACAGGCCGGTGATTTCACGGGCTTTGAAGACCTGAATAACGGCTGGGGCCAGATGGATGCGGACAAGCTTTACCAGATGCCAGGCAAACCCGGCCATTTCGTCGGTGGTGATGCCATCAAGCCGCACCTGCTGACCACGGCAATTGGCCAGGCATCCATCGCCGTTGACGGTATCGACCATTACCTGAGCGGCCTTGAACTGGCGGCGCGACCGAAGATCGATGCCCACCACTTCAATTTGCTTGATGAGTTGCGTGTCCATGACCAGGCACCGGTCCCCTACGACCACGAGCCGGTGCTTGGAACCGACAGCAGCAATTTTGCCGTTCATAATTACGAAGACCGTTCCTTCGCCGAACTTGCCACCCATGAAATGCTCTACATGGGACATTTTGAAACCGAAGCCATGAACCGCCGCGTAGAAGTCGATATTACGGCGGATGTTGTGCTTGGCAATTTCAAGGAACGCTTCACCGGGTTTTCGGAACGACAAGCCATCGACGAGGCCAACCGATGCATGAGCTGCGGCATGTGTTTCGAATGTGACAGTTGCGTTATCTACTGTCCGCAGGATGCCATTTACAAAGTCAAAAAAGACAAAGTCACCGTTGGCCGCTACGTGGATACGGACTATGGAAAATGTATCGGTTGCCATATCTGCATGGATGTCTGTCCGTCCGGTTATATCCAGATGGGACTTGGAGAATAGTTTGGTGAGAAGATTTCTTGGAATATTGGTATTGGCGTTATTGACGTTTAGTGCCGCCCCCGGCACCCTGGTGTCGGAAAGCATGGCCGGGGAAAGCCGCGTGCCGCTGCCGTCACCGGCCAAGGCTTTCAAGGGTGAGCAGTGCGTCGAGCCTGCCGCCGTGATGCGCCGTGAACACATGGTTTACTTACAGCACCAGCGCGACGAAACCGTGCGCGACGGCATACGCGGGAAAAAATACAGCCTCAAGGAATGCGTTGCCTGCCATGCCACAGCAAGCCCAAAAATTGCCAATGGCTCTGTCCGCACGCTGCAACCCTTCTGCGCCGAGTGTCACGCATACGCCGCCGTGACCATCGACTGTTTCGCCTGTCATACGGACAAACCAGATAACAGCAAAAGCAGCGCTGTCCTGGATGATGATGCGCTGATGGCAATGATCGAAAACCATTTAAAGTCTCCGGGCAATACGGAGTTAAAACAATGACCAAAGCCTTTGATGTCAGCAAACGCCGCCTGCTGGCCGGATCGGCCGCCCTGGCCGGCATCGCCGTAGCCCCGGGCATTACCCTGATCGCCACATCCGAGGCCCGCGGCGCCGGACCGGCAACGTCTAAAAACCGCTGGGGCCTGTTGATCGACAGCACCAAATGCACGGCCGGGTGCGATGAATGCGTCGTCGCCTGTCGCACCGAACAGGGCTGGCAGGGTCACGACCGGCCAACCACGGACGCCCAGTGGATTCGAAAAGTTTCCTTGAAAGACAACAGCACCGGCGCTACCCATTCCCTGCCGGTCATGTGCCAGCATTGCGAAAACCCGCCGTGTGTCGATGTCTGCCCGACCGGCGCGTCCATGCAGCGTGCCGACGGCATTGTCCTGGTCGACAAACACATCTGCATCGGCTGCCGCTATTGCATGATGGCATGTCCCTACAAGGCGCGTTCCTTCGTCCATGAAGATGTTACGGATCAGAAAACCCATATGCCCCGTGGCAAGGGAACGGTTGAATCGTGCACCCTCTGCGTTCACCGCATTGATGCCGGCGGTATTCCGGCCTGCGTCGAAGCCTGCACGGAAAAAGCAGAGAACGCCATGATGTTCGGTGACCTGAATGATCCGGGCAGCGACATTGCCAAAGAACTCAGCAAGCAAGTGACGACACGGCTACGCGCCGATCTTGGCCTCGAGCCCGGCGTTCATTACCGGGGGATCGGATAATGAAAAGAATCGAATTTACAGTGATCGACGGCAATTCAGGGAGTTACTACGCCCTGCTTGGCTGGCTCGGCACCTTCGCAGCCGCCGCCCTGGGCGCCACCTGGTACATGGAGCACAACGGCCACTATGTTACCGGCATGAGCAACCAGATCGTCTGGGGCACGCCTCATGTATTCGCCGTATTCCTGATCGTGGCGGCCTCTGGGGCGCTTAACGTGGCCTCCATTTCGTCGGTTTTCGGCCGTGTCATGTACAAGCCGCTGGCGCGGCTATCGGGCTTGCTGGCGCTGGCGTTGCTGTCCGGTGGGCTGATGGTGCTGGTGCTCGATCTGGGCCGTCCCGACCGCCTGATCGTCGCCATGACCACCTACAATTTCAAATCCATCTTCGCCTGGAACATCTATCTGTATAACGGCTTCTTCGTCGTTGTCGGCATCTACCTGTGGATGATGTTCGAACGGCGCATGAACCGCCATACCCGCGTCGCCGGCCTGATCGCCTTCATCTGGCGGCTGGCGCTGACCACCGGTACCGGTTCTATTTTTGGTTTCCTTGTCGCCCGACAGGCCTATGACGCGGCGATCATGGCACCCATGTTCATCATCATGTCATTTTCCTTCGGACTGGCCATTTTCTTGCTGGTGCTGATGGCATCGTGCAAGTGGACCGAACGGCCCCTGGGCGATGCGCTGATCGCAAAACTTAAAAACCTGCTTGGCGTGTTTGTCGCGGCGGTGCTTTATTTTGCCACGGTGCAACACCTGACCAACCTGTACGCGCCCGAGCATCACGGTATTGAAGCCTTTATCCTGCGCGATGGCGGCATTTACACCGGCCTGTTCTGGATCGGCCAGATCATCATCGGCGGGCTGCTGCCCCTGGCCCTGCTGTATCATCCGGCAACGGGCAAGAATCGCACCATGATCGGCCTCGCTGCGGCCATGATCATCGTCGGCGGCATGGCCCAGATTTATGTCATCATTATTGGCGGTCAGGCTTTCCCGCTGTTGATTTTCCCCGGCTTTGAAGTGACCAGTTCTTTCTATGACGGTGTGGTCGCCAGCTATACGCCGAGCCTGCCCGAAGTTGTTCTTGGCCTTGGCGGCGTTGCTATGGCTCTGTTGATGGTGGCGGTTGCGGTCAAGGTCCTGCCGTTCTTAGCCGTAAGCCTGGCCGACTCAGATATTGATCCCCACTACGTCGCCCCGCCCGCGCCCGAACCGGAGCAGCCGGGCGACGATAAAGCGGAAGAAGGCGACGAGGCGGCTGAAACAGCCTAGAGTTTCGTAGCCATGACCGAAGAACACCCATTCGCACAATATGTCCGCATCATCGGCAAGGGGCCGAACCTGTCGCGCCCCCTGAACGAGGCCGAAATGTACAGCGCCGCGACCATGATCATGAACGGCCAGGTCGAGCCCATGCAACTGGGGGCGTTCCTGTGCATCCTGCGTATGCGCACCGAGGTGCCGGAAGAAGGTGCCGGTTTTGTGCGCGCCGTCCGTGATAGCCTGGATCTGCCGGAGACCATCCCCGCCATAGACCTCGACTGGTCGTCCTATTCTGGCAAAAAAAGGCAACTGCCCTGGTATCTGATGGCCGCCCTGCTGTTGGCGGAAAATGGCGTGCGTATTTTCATGCAAGGCACCGAAGGCCATACGGCAGGCCGCATTTATGCCCGGCAGTCCTTAGAAAGCCTTGGCATCCCCATGGCGCACTCTTTTTCAGAGGCCGCTGCCCATATCGAAGCCACTAACTTCGGCTTCCTGCCGTTGGCCGTGCTGTCGCCAAAATTACAGGAAATCATCGACCTGAAAGCCACCCTCGGTGTGCGGACCCCGGTCAACACCTTCGGGCGCATGGTCAATCCGTTCGCCGCGCCTTATGAAATCCAGACCGTTTTCCACCCCAACTACCGCGATGTTCACCGTGATACGGCGGCCCTTCTGGGCCAACCCCACATGGCCGTGTTCAAGGGCGAAGGTGGCGAGGCCGAGCGCCGCCCGCAAAAACCGGTGGTCGTGCAAAGCCTGCACGACGGGGAATTGAGCGAAGAAGAATGGCCGGCCCTGATGCCCGAAGACAGCGTCAAGGTCGATGAAGGCATGGATTTGAACCGCTTGAAAACCGTCTGGCGCGGCGATGAAGATGATGCTTACGCCGATGCCGCCGTCAGCGGCACGGTGGCCATCGTACTCAGATTGCTGGAGCGCGCCGAAAGCCCCATTGATGCCGGCATCCAGGCTCGTAAAATGTGGCAAGAGCGAAACAGGGACAGGTTCTGAACCATGCCCCATGTGCTGATCTCGGCGGCCCACAAGTCATCGGGCAAAACCACCATCTCCATCGGACTGGCCGCTGCCTTACGCAACCGGGGCATGACGGTTCAGACCTTCAAAAAAGGCCCCGACTATATCGACCCCATGTGGCTGGCCCGGGCCAGCTGGCGGCCCTGTTACAACCTGGATTACTACACCATGAATGTGGACGAAATCCTGGCCTCGTTCTCACGCTTTTCCCATGGCTCGGACATTTCCCTGATCGAAGGCAATAAAGGCCTGTATGACGGGCTTGACCTTGATGGCGGCAATTCCAATGCGGCGCTGGCGCTGCTGGTCGGCGCACCGGTGGTGCTGGTCATCGATTCCCGCGGCATGACCCGTGGTATCGCGCCGTTGATACTCGGCTATCAGGCATTCAATCCGAAAATCAACATTGCCGGTATTATCCTTAACAAGGTCGGTGGCAATCGCCACGAGAGGAAACTTCGCGCCATTATCGAGCACTTCACCCATGTCCCCGTAGTCGGGGCCGTGCACCGGGATGAACGCCTGGAAATCGTCGAACGACACCTGGGCCTTATGCCCAGCAACGAGACGCCGGAAGCCGATATCAAGATCGATGCCATCGCCGAGTTGATTGGCGCGCAAGTCGATCTGGATAAATTTCTGGAAATTGCAGGGCAAGGGGCCGAACTTGCATCCCCGCCCATGGCGCGGCGAGCGCAGACCAGCGCCGACATCACCATCGGCATCGCCAGAGGCAGCGCCTTCGGGTTTTATTATCCGGGCGATCTGGAAGCCTTGGAAGCGGCAGGCGCCCGCCTCGTTTCCATTGATCTGACCAGCGACAGCCGATTGCCCGATATTGACGGACTTTTTATCGGCGGCGGATTCCCCGAGGTTCACATGCAGGCGCTGGAAGCTAATACGGAAATGCGTGCCCAGGTGCAGTGCGCCATTCGCCGCGGATTGCCCGCCTACGCCGAATGTGGCGGCCTGATGTATCTGGCCAGAAGCCTGAGTTGGCATGGCCAGACAAGGCAAATGGCCGGCGTCATCCCCGGTGATGTGGTCATGCATGATCGGCCGACCGGGCGCGGCTATGTCAAGCTACGGGAAACCGGCAAGGGGCCGTGGCCGTTGCTGGATGCAGGCGGTAACCCTGGCAAGATCCCGGCCCATGAATTTCATTATTCAAGCCTGGAAAATCTTGAAGGCGATCCGGTCTTCGCTTACGACGTTGTGCGCGGCCATGGTATTGACGGCAAACACGACGGGCTGGTTTACCAAAACCTTTTGGCCAACTATACCCATCTGCGCGATGTCGCCGCCAACCGCTGGACCACCCGCTTTATCGGATTTGTCAGGGAACAAAAAGACATGAAAACTATGGGCATGGCCGATAGCAATGCGCCGCAACAGGTGGGCAACTGATGAAACCCTTGTCCCCTGTAATGATTGTCGGCGCCGGGCCGGGTGATCCGGACCTTTTAACGGTCAAGGCGGCGCGCGCCCTGAAAGAAGCAGACGTGGTTGTTTACGATCGTCTGGTCTCGGATTTGATCCTTGACCTTTTACCGCCTGAAACCGAGCGCATGTTTGCCGGCAAGGCGGCCCGCGATCACCACATGTCACAGGACAAAATCAACGAACTGCTGGTCAGCCTGACCAAAGGCGGCCGCCGGGTGGTTCGCCTGAAAGGGGGCGATCCTTTCATCTTTGGCCGGGGCAGCGAAGAGGCCCTGTATCTGGCGAAACATAATGTGCCTTTCGAGATTGTCCCCGGCATCACCGCATCGGCCGGTTGTGGGGCTTATGCGGGGATACCGCTGACCCACCGGGGCATGGCTACGGGCGTGCGTTTTGTCACCGGCCATTGCCGTGATGGTCATCACCTGGACCTGAACTGGAAAAGCCTTGCCGATCCGGACACCACACTTGTCATTTACATGGGCCTGATCAACGTCAAGAAAATCAGTGACGAGCTTATCAAGGCAGGACTTGCCGCAGATACCCCTGCAGGCGCCATCGAACGGGGCACCACAGCCGATCAGCGAACCATCCTGACCACTCTTTCGGAGCTACCGGAATGCATAGAGAATGCGAACCTGAAGGCGCCGAGCCTGCTGATCATCGGGCGTGTGGTTGATCTGGCCAATGAACTCGGCTGGAATGTTCCTGCCATCAATTGTGATGCCGAGGTTAAACGCTGAACATGGCTAGCCATAAGGCCCTGATTCTTGCCGCACACGGATCTTCGAATACAAAGCCGGGCAACCTGGTTAGCCATCTCGCAGAAAATATTCACCGGCGCAACCTGTTCTCCGAGGTGACTGCTGGTTTCCTGATAGAAGAGCCGTTGCTGGGCAATGTCATTGGGGAAATAAAATCTGACGACATTATCGTCGTGCCGGTAACCGCCGCGAAAGGATACGTTACCGACCACCTGATCCCCCGCGCCATCGACATGGCCTCGACTGGCAAGTCGGTCATCATTACCGAGCCTGTGGGAACCCACGCCTTGATCGCCAAAGTGATGGCAAGGCATGTAGATGCCATCGCCGCCATCCACCATCTGGCGGCTGATGACACCAGCCTTGTCATCGTCGCTCACGGCAATCCAAAACACGATGATAATGCCCGTCAGGCCCGGAGTGTTGGTAAATCCGTGGCGGCTTTGGCGGCCGCATCCTTAGGCAGCCCGCCAAGGGTGACCAATGTTTTTATCGATCAGGAACCTGCCTTGAAGGAATGGTCGAAGCTGGCCCGCGGTGGCAACCTGATTATTTTGCCATTGCTGATCGGTGGCGGCCGCCATGGTGTTGATGACCTGAGAGGCATGTTGGAATTACCGAAGACCGATCCCGCCTTCCAGAGCCTCGGCGATGTGCCCTATTTGGGCCCACTGGATATCCATGGTCGCAAAGTCTGGTGCTGCCGTGCGGTCGGTAACGAGCCGGAAATTGCCGACATTGTCGTTGAAAGAGCCGGGCTCTAGGTATCGGACAGCAACTCTCGCCCCAATGCCTGCGTCAGCACCATATAGAGCTTGCCCATATCCGATGACAGGAAGATGGTGCCGAGAACGCCCTGATGGTCGCGTTTGCGTGCTTCGTCCAGAAAGCCTTTGAATTCGTCCATGTAACGGGAAACATAATCGCGGAACTGGGTGTCTTCCTGATAACGTTGCTTGATAGAAGCAAGCCTGGCCTTGTCGCGGAAACCCAGCAACTTGCGAACGAAAATGCCCTTCTCGCCGCGGTTGAAGCGTTTCCAGTCGTCCTCGCTGATGGTTGTTTCCATCAACCGGCTCATATCTACGGCCAAAGATTGCAAGCGCTCCATGATAAATGTCGCACGTTTAAGGAAATCGTCGACACCGATCTCGCGTGAATGTTTTTTCAAAGCTTCCGTCAATTCCGTAGCTTCATTAACCGTTTTATTCATTTCACGGGTCTGTTTGTCGATAGACTTACTGACGCTTTCGGCCTGGCTGACAACCCGGCTCGATGTATCGCCAAGAATTTTGGCGCTTTCTCGGACGATTCGATCCCAGTGATCGACCCTGCCAAGGGCTTTTTGGGTAACGCTATCCACTTCTTTGGCACGCTCGGTAAGTGATATGGTCAGCGCGCCCATCTTTGTTTCGGCGTTTTCATAGGCACTGGAAAGTTCCAGAAGCTGGCTGCGCAGTGAATCGTAGGCACCATCCATCCTGGAGGATAGCTGCTCGGTTCGGCTGCTGGCTTCCTGGGAATGACGCCTGAGCAATTCTCCGACCTTTTGCAATTTGGCAGAACCTATGTCCGATGACCTGATGGCCTCGTCTGAACGTTGTGCCATTGACATGCCAACCCGGGCCAGGCGTGCCGAGGCTTCGTCCGATGCGTTGACAAGTTCCTGTGATCTTTGCCACAGGGCAGACGCGACTTCGGTAATTTTTCCAACAGCATTTTTTGCTGTGCCGTCCACATCCGTGGTGCGTTGCGCAAGAAGATGTCCAATCTCGGTGATCTGTCTGGTGACACGCTCGCTGGTCTGGTCCAGCCCTGTGGCCAAAGTTTTCAGATCATCCCCTACCGTTTCCACGTTGACCTTGGCTATTTCGGAACTGGCAGTCAGATCCTCGGAATGTTTGTTAAGTGCCGATGTGACAAGGTTCATCAGCTTAGCCGCGCGTTCGACACTGATCCGCACCTCATGGGAACGCTCATGCAGGCCATCACCGACTTTGGAGATTTGCGCAACGGCATCACCGGAAACACTGGACAAAGTCGCCGCCTGCTCATGCACTTCATCGCCGAAGGATTTAAGATGTGAGGAGGCTTCTTCGTAGGAATGGTTTAAATCCTGGGTGCGCTTGCGCAATATTTGCCCGACCTCGCCCAAGCGATCGCTGGCACGGTCAAGGGATGCATCAAGATCATCTGTATGGGCATGCAATGCTCCGGAAATATTTTCAAGCCTGGTTGACGCCCGATCCGTCGCTTCGGTTGCATCCAATACATTATCACGCAGAATCTCGCCGACCTTTTTAAGCTGCGCCGATGATCCTTCGGCTGTCTTGTTCAGGCTTTCTTCACCGGTTTTGATAAAACGTGAAACTTCATCAAGCTCTGCAATGGCTTGCCTTGAACGTTCTTCCAGACTATCCGTCTGCTCCTTCATTGCCTCGCCGGCATCCGCAAGGCGCATGGACGTTATCTCACCTATCTTACCCAGTTCCCGGGATCGTTCGCCAAAAGCCTCACCCGAAGCGCGTATTTTTGTCGTAGCTTCTTCGGTAGCCGTGTTCAGGGTTTCGGCTTGATGGTTCATAGCATCGGAAACAAGGGCGATTAGTTTTGCCGCTTTTTCAGATGAAGAAGCGATTTCATGGGAACGTTCTTGTAAAATATTGCCGATCTTAGAGACATCGGTCACGGCAATACCGGAAACACTGCCCAGCCCATCAGAATGTTTTTGCAGCAATTCACCGGCCGACTGCATGCGCACCGCCGCTTCGTCAGAGGCGGCGGTCATGTTTAGCAGGCTATGCCTGATTTCCTCGCCAACACCGCGCAACCTTACCGTTGCCCGTTCCGACATGGTGTTCAGGTCATCGGTGCGCCCCTTCACCAATTCCCCGGCATGATCCAGAAGTGTCGTCGCCTTGATCGAAATCTGACCAAGTCTTTCACCTTCTTCGCCAAGCATGGACGATGCTGCATTAACTCGATCTTCCGCCAACTCCGATACGGTCGTGATTGTATCTGTTGCCAACGTGCCGGCCTGCACAATCCGTTTTGCCGCCTGGTCGGATGCTGCGGCGACATCCCTGCCTTGGTTCATAACAAGGCTGCCGAGTTCCGTTATGCGCGATGCCGCGGTTTCGGAAATGCCCCTGACGTCTTCCATCTGGTTGCCCAGATCGCCAAGGATGCCGCTGGCTTTCTCGGATGATTTCTCGACCTGCATGACACCTTCTTGCAAATCCATAGTGGCCTTGCCGATACTGAGGGAGCTTTTTTCAACCGTGGAATCCAGGTTTTCAGAACTGTTGTTAAGGGTTTCGCTAAGGGCACCGATATGCGCACCGGATTTTTCGGCAACCACCGCCAATTCGGCAACGCTTTGGCGCACGGCATCACCGGCAGAATTGATGCGTAGAACCGTATGGTTCGACATTTTTGACAAATCATTGGTACGTTCACGGATGGCAATTCCCGCTTTGCCTACATTCTTTACGGCATCTTCAGAAGCATCGGAAAGCTCTAGCGAGCGCAACTGCAAATCGTCGCCGACACGTTCCACCCTTTCGAGCACCCGATCCGATATCATTTCCAGGTCATGGGACGTCTGGCGCAGGTTTTCACCGATAGAGTTAGTCTTAGTCATCGTCCGGTCGGAAATCTGGTTCAGGTCATCGGCCTGTTTGCGGAAAGTATCTGCGCTTGATTTAACATGCAGCGATACCTGCTGCGATGTGCCGACAAGTTCCCTCGCCTGACTGGATAATTCATCACCGATGGATTTCACATCGACGGCTACCTTGTCCGAAGTTTCCTTCAACACACGGTTCTGCCGATCAAGGTTGGCCTCGATCTCGGAAGTTTTTGCTGCGAGCAGGCGTCCGGTATCGGATAAATCATCTGTTTGACGCTTCAACTGTTCGCCGATCAGGTTTGTCTGGGCCTCGACCCTGTCGGAACGTTTGCTCAGGTCGACAGCATAACCGTGCAGAATTTCCGCCCCGTGCCCGACCTTGCCGACGGCGATGTCCGATTCTTTCAGCAGCGCTTCCAGTTGATGGCTCAGGGTGTCGCCCACCGACCCCGCCATGCCGACGGTTTGATCAGACATATCTTTCAACTCCCGGATACGCTCGCGGAAGGTGTCGGCGGCGGTGCGGGTCATCTCGGCCACTTCTTCGGAAGTCCGTGACAATTCCTGGTTGCGGCGATTCAAGACGTCGCTCATGTCTTCGGCCCGGGTCGAGGCGCGCTCCGAAGTGGTAACCATATCGTGGGAATGCTTGAACAAAATTTCGCCGGCGTGCTGGGCGCGCGCCGTCGCCTTTTCCGTAACCGCCCGAAGGTCTTCTGACTGACGGCGCAGCGACTCGGCGATCGCCTGGGCCCTGATATCGGCATCTTCCGATGCTTTTGTTAACGCCAGTGTCCGGCTCTGCACCTGCTCGTTGATTTTTTCTGCTCGCACGCTGGCTTCATCGGAAACCTTGCTGAGTTCCCGGGCCTGACGGCGCAACGCTTCGGTAATTTCATGAACCCTTGCTTGTGCCGTGTTCGACGGATAGGTCAATTGCCTGAGCTGCCAACCCAATGCCTGTGTTTCAGTCCTGATCTGACGTCCACGTTCGAAAAATGCGACGACCATCCACAACAATGCCAGCGGCGTCAACGTACCGGCCGCCATACCACCGATTTCATGAGGCAACAGGGCCGACAAGTCGGAAAAAGCGATCTGCTCGTTGATAAAGGTGAGGCTGAACCATAACCAGACGGCGCTTAAAACGACTCCGGCAAGGGTCGCCAGTCGGTATCGGATGTAGAACGGCGGGGCCCAACGATCAAGCGTGTCATCGGCCACGGAGGTGCCGGGCGCACTGCCCAGTCCGTCGATTCCGATGTCAAAACCTTGTTCGGAAAGGTCGGACGCCGGATCGATGGTGCCTTCCTGCGGGCCTTGCTCTTGTCCGGTAATCTTTTTGACCATGACCAACCCCCGTTATCATTCGTGGCCCGAACGCGCACAAACGGCGCACCTCAGGAACTCCGCAGTAACACGACATCATACACGATCAACATGATGTGGGTAAACGAAGAAACAGCACCAAATATTGTGGAAAACCTGTGGATAAGCAGGCTTTAAGGGCTCAGAACAGGTGCTGGCCGCCGGTTACCCAGACCTCGGTCCCGGTGACATAGCTGGAATCGTCGGAACACAGGTAATAGATGGTGCCCGCCACATCCATGGGTGAGCCCATGCGTTCGAGGGGAATACGGGGGATCAGGGCCTCGTATTCGGGCTGCACCATATCCGTCTCGATCTCACCGGGAGCAACCGCATTGACCCTGACATCCAGGGCCGCAAATTCGTTGGCCAGTTCCCGGGTCAGCGCCGAAAGCGCCGCCTTGGAAATGGAATAGGCGGAACCGGCGAACGGGTGGATCTTGTGCCCGGCAATAGAGGTAACGTTGACGATGGCCCCCTTGCCCTGATGCAGGGGGGCGGCGAAGCCACGGGCCAGCTTCAGGCCGGCGAAGAAATTGATCTCGAAGACCTGGCGCCAGGCATTCAGATCACCGTTCAGGCAGCCCAAACGTTCCTTGTAGGGCGCCTTTGGCGACATGCCGGCATTATTGACCAGGCCATGCAGGGGTTTCCCTTCAAGGGCTGCATTGGCCTGTTTGATGAACGAAGCGATGGAGTCGGCATCGGCCAGGTCGGTCGGGATATGACAGGTCCAGTTGGGATCACGCTTGCATTCGGCCGGGGTATCGTCCCGGGAACAGGTGATGATCCGCCAGCCGCGCTCCAGAAAAAGCGTCGCCGTGGCATGGCCGATGCCGCGACTGGCCCCGGTAATGATAACATTTTTGCGGTTTTCGTTCATGGCGCAACGTTAAGAGGAATTGACCTAATGCGCCATCAAAACCGGAATTTCGGCGTTTTCCAGCACATGCCGGGTGACCCCGCCCAGAATCAACTGGCGCATGCGTGAATGGGTATAGGCACCCATGACCAAAAGATCGGCACCCATGGCCTTGCATTCGGCGAGCACCGCCTCGCCGACCTGAGAGCCGGACGCGGCCAGAGTCTTAACCTCGGTGGCAACCCCATGACGGGCGAAATAATCGACCAGTTCGGGCGCGATTCCGGAAGGCACCTTGTCGCTTTCCACCGTCAGCACGACAACGTTGTGGGCTTTGCGGATCAACGGCATGGCCGCGGCAACCGCTTTCGACGCTTCGGCGCTGCCATTCCAGGAAACGGCGATCTTGTGGCCGATCCGGGCCGGGGGTGACGGCGGGGCCATCAGCACCGGACGGCCCGTTTCAAATAACGAGGCATTGATGGTCATGGTCGCCGAGGCATCAGATTTTTCCGTCGGGCGTGCCTGAACGATCAGGTCTGACAGCCGCCCCTTCAGGGCCATGACCTCGTCTTCATGGCCGGTGACATTAGTCAATTCTGCTGAAGCACCTTCCGATGCCGGCGGACGTTCGCTGAGCGGCATGGACATGCTTGCGCACATTTCATCGAACATGGCCTTGGCCTTGGCGGCACGTTCCTGGGAGTCTTTTTCGGAAAGCTGGATCATTTCCTCGATGATCGCCGCCGACATCCCTTCGCCCAGCAACGGCACCGCATCTTTCGAATCAACATTCACATGCAATGCACATACATAGGCCCCAAGATCGCGGCCAAGCGTAAAAGCCGCTTGCAACGCCGGCCTGGACGCTTCGGAACCGTCAACGGGAACCAGGATTGTTCTGATCGTCATGACACCCTCCTCAATAACTCAAATAAGCCTGTAGTTTAGGTCTTTCAATTATGCGCCTTTAAACCAATGGAAAACAGACCCTTATCAAGGGTTTCCCGAGCCGGGCCGGAACTATCTATATGAGTCCAATCAATGGTACCCAGATCATAGGAAAGCTGGTTTCGCACCACATCCTCATCGGCGTCCGATGCATTGTTGCGGCGATTGGCTGCCCGTTCCATCATCACCTCGGGCGGGGCTTCCAGCCACAAGCCATGAAACGGCACGGCAAGATCTTCGGCCACGGCGGCGATGGCGCGGCGTTGTTCTGGAAGCGCGAATACCGCATCGGCGATTACCGATTGCCCGGCGGCCAGGGCGGTCCGTGCCTCGTCATAAACGGCCCGGTAGGTCCGCAGGGTCATTTCTGCCGTATAACCATCGGCAGCCAACCGGGTCAGCGCATCAACACCGGCAAGGCGCTTCCTGAGAACGTCGGAACGGGCCACCCGCGCCCCCGGCGCAGCCCCGATGTAGGGCGCCAGTTCCCGGCCCAGGTGCGACTTACCACTACCCGACAGGCCGCCGACGGCGATCAGGCAGGGTGGCGGCGGGTTCAGGTAATCGCTTGCCAGAGCCAGATAGGACCGGGAGTCATCGGCGGCGGACGTGGTCGCCGCCACATGGGCCCGGATCATGGCGCGCAGGTTGAGGAACAGCGGCAGGCACCATAGCCCGCCCGAGTCGTCGGTGATATCCAGATAACGATTAAGCGCAATATTGGCAAGCCGCCGAAGGCCGCGATGATCCAGGTCCATCAGCAGAAACGACAGATCGTAAAGCACATCGATGTCGGCGAAGGTATCTTTGAATTCGATGGCATCGAAAAGAGTCGGATGCCCGTCATCAAGAAAAATATTTCTCAAATGAAGATCGCCATGGCAGTGGCGCACCCGTCCCCGGCGGCGGCGTTCATCAAGCAAATCGCCGCAGGCACCGTTGATCATGTCCATGCTTGCTGCGGTCATGGCGGCAATGGCATCCATATCCAGAATCCCCGGGCCGACTACTTCGAAGGTTGCGGCGTTTCCGATAACCGTTGTCGCCAGCCCTTTGCGGGTATCTGCATCGGGGCGTAGTGCGGCATTTTCATGAAAGCGGGCGATGTTTGTCGCAAGCTCGCCCATTAATTTTGAGTCGAGCTTTCCGGCCACCGCCAATCGGTCGAACAGGGTGTCCTGATCGAAACGCGCCATTTCGACCAGCCAGTCGACGACGTCCCCAGCGCCGCCCAATGCCAACCTGCCATTTTTATTGCGGGTAACGGCGACGGTGCCTTTGTAAAGTTCCGGCGCGGTGCGGCGGTTGACGGTAACTTCCGCCTCGCAATACTTCTTGCGCGCGGCCAGGGTCGAAAAATCCAGATAGGGGTACGTGACGGCGCGTTTCAGCTTGTACGCATGACCTGCGATCAGGAACACCACCGAGATATGGGTCTCGATGGTCTCGACCGGCCCCGCCGCGCCGTATGTTTCCGGGCGGGATAGGAAGTCGATGATCTGTGACTGGTCAGTTGCGTCCATAACACGGTGATATTAGCGTGCTTTGCGCCCGCAAGGTATGAGCCGGATCAATTCTCAGACGATACGCCCTTTTCGTCGTCGCGCATGACCACGTAGATCGCCGGAATAACCAACAGGGTCAGCGCCGTCGAGGAGGCTAGCCCGAACACCAGCGAAATGGCCAGCCCCTGAAAGATCGGATCGGGCAGGATGAAGGCGGCGCCGATCATGGCGGCGACGGCGGTCAGGAAAATCGGCTTGAAGCGGATGGCGCCGGCTTCCAGCAGCACCTGGCGCAACGGGGTTTTACCATCCTGACGATGACGAATGAAATCTACCAGCAGGATCGAGTTGCGGACGATGATCCCGGCCAGCGCGATAAAGCCGATCATCGATGTCGCACTAAAGGGCGCAGAGAACATCCAGTGGCCGATCATGATACCGATCAGGGTCAGCGGTACCGGCGTCAGGATAACCAGGGGCAACTTGAAACTGCCGAACTGGCCGACGACCAGCAGATAGATGCCAATTAATGCAAAAATAAAAGCCAGCCCCATGTCGCGGAAAGTGACATAGGTGACTTCCCATTCCCCGTCCCATAGCAAGGTCAGCCCGCTTTCGTCTTTTGGCTGTCCGTGATAGGCAATGGCCAGCGGCCCGGCTTCGCCCCAGTCGATCCCGGCAAGGGCTTCTTCGACGGCAAACATGCCGTAGATGGGCGCCTCAAATTGGCCGGCCATTTCACCGGTCACCAGTTCGGCAAAGTATCCGTCCCGGCGGAACAACGGATGCGATGCCCGTTCCCGTTTTAGGCGAACCACATCGCCGAGCTCTACATTTTGGCCGCTGTCGGCGGCGACACCCGGCGCCGGGACCGGTGTCGATAAAATTCTTTCGCCCATAGTTAGTGCCTGTTTGGGCAGACCGACCGTGATCTCGACCGGATTGACGCCATCGCCACGCTGGGAATAACCGACGCTGACGCCGCCGATCAGGGCTTCCAGAGTGTCATAAACGGCCTGCTCCTGAACGCCGAAGAATTCCAGGCTTTCCTGATCGATCTCGACGCGCAGGCGTTCCTGCGGAACACCCAGAGAATCATCCACATCGACAACATAATCCACCGACTCGAATGCCTTTCGTACCTTGCGCGCGGCGGCCCGGCGGCTTTCCGCATCGGGGCCGTATATTTCCGCCAGCAGGGTGCTAAGGACGGGCGGTCCCGGCGGCACCTCGACCACCTTGATGGCGGTTCCATCGGGCACGTCGAGTCCGGCAAGCAGGCGGCGGACTTCCAACGCTATATCGTGGCTCTGGCGGTCCCGGTCACCTTTCGGCAGCAAGTTAATCTGCAAATCACCCTGCCACGTTTCGGACCGCATGTAGTAATGACGCACCAGCCCGTTGAAGTTGAACGGCATGGAGGTTCCGGCATAGGCCTGCATGTTGGTCAGTTCGGGAATGTCCTTTATACGCCCGGCGGCCGCCAGCAGAACACGTTCGGTCATTTCCAGGGACGCCCCTTCCGGCAGGTCAACGACGATCTGCAATTCGGATTTGTTATCGAAGGGCAGCAACTTGACAGTGACGCTCTTGGTCGCAAAAAGCCCCATGACCGCAACGGTAACCAATCCAACGCCAACAAGAAACTTGATCGAGCGCATACGTCCGACCAGCAATGGGGTTGCTACTTTCAGGTACAGGCGGCCCAGCATGCCGGGATCGTTTTCTTCGTCGCCATGGTGTTCAAGTATCTTTGCGGTTTCCGCGTCGGCGTTATCTTTGCCGCGAAAGGCAATTTTATAGAGCAGCCACGGGGTAATCATCATGGCGACAAAATAAGAAAAGATCATGGCCGCCGAGGCATTTGCCGGTATGGGGCTCATGTACGGCCCCATCAGGCCGGAAACGAACATCATCGGCAGCAGCGCCGCGACGATGGTCAGGGTGGCGATAATGGTCGGGTTGCCGACCTCGGCGACCGCTTCAATGGTCGATTCAACGGGTCGGCGGATGCCGCCCTTGGACCAGTGACGAACGATATTTTCGACGACGACGATGGCGTCATCAACCAGAATACCGATGGAAAAAATCAGGGCAAACAGGCTGACCCGGTTGATGGTGTAGCCCATCATCCACGATGCGAACAACGTCATCAGGATGGTTGTCGGCACCACCACCATAACCACGGCGCCCTCGCGCCAGCCCATGGTGAATGTAATCAACAGTACGATGGAAACCGTCGCCAGGGCCAGATGGAACAAGAGTTCGTCGGATTTTTCGGTTGCCGTTTCGCCGTAATTACGAGTCACCACCACATCGACGCTGGTCGGCACCAGCCGTCCCTTGACGGTTTCCAGGCGAGACAACAGGTCGTCGGCGACAGACACCGCATTGGCCCCGGTGCGTTTGGCAAATGCCAGGGTGACCGCGGGAACACGGCCCAGATTGCCTTTATCGTCGCTTTCCAGATACCAGACCCGTTGCTCCAGTTGTTTCGATCCGACGATGACATCGGCGACATCTTTGACATAAACAGGCCGTCCATCCCGCGCCGTGATCAGCAGCAAACCGATATCCGGCAGCCCGGACAGGGTCTGACCGGCAACCACCGGCAGCGCCCGGCCATCGTCACGTACCGTGCCCACATGAAAGGATCGGTTGGCGTTGGCCACCTTGCTAACAAGCTGGCTTAAGGTAACACCGTACAGGGACAGCTGTTCGGGGTTCGGCTCGACGCGGATCTGGTCGGGCCGACCGCCGACGATGAATGTCAGGCCGACATCCTTGACCTTCGACAATTCAAAAAGAAGTTCTTCGGCAATATCGTAAAGGGCGTTGTCGTTCCAGCGCGCCGCGACGTCGGCGGCAGGTTTCAGGGTCAGGGTAACGATCGGAACATCGTTGATACCGCGCCCGACGATCAACGGTTCCGGAATGCCAATCGGCAAGCGGCTCATGTTGGCGCGTATCTGGTCATGCACGCGAACAATGGCGACGTCGGCCGATGTCCCCACATCGAAGCGCGCGGTGACAACCACACGGTCGTCCTCACTTAATGAATAGACATGCTCGACAGCATTGATCCCCTTGATGATGTCTTCCAGGGGCTCGGTCACGAGTTCAACCGCATCGGCCGCCTTGTAGCCGTCGGCGCGGATCATGATATCGACCACCGGCACGCTGATCTGCGGCTCTTCTTCGCGGGGCAACGCCATCAACGCGACAATGCCGACGGCGATGGAGGCCAGTAGGATCAGCGGCGTCAGGGGCGATTGCAGGAACGTTTTGGTAAGGGCGCCGGATAGTCCGAGTTTCATGGAAATTTTCCCAGCCCTAACGCGCGTCCGGGACGACCAGAATATCACCGGCTTTCAGTCCCGATAGAATTTCAATACCGCCGGGCGCATCCATGCCCGGCTGTACGACGACTTCGCCGACGCCTTTAATCATGGCAAAGGTCACCCCGAAACGGCTGAACAGGTAAGTGCCGGGAATGATGATGGTTTCACGCGTGCCCGACCCCACATAGACGCGTACCCGCTCGCCGACGAAAAAATCGCCCAGTCCGGCGACGGTAACATCGGCGATGACCCGGCCCTGGCGCAGTTCCGGGTAGACCTGGTGGATAATGCCTGTGTGCGGCTCGCCGTCATCACCGACGGTGACGGCGTTGCCGACCTTGATAAAGCGGGCGTGACGTTCCGGCAGTTGCAGACGCAGGATATAGCCCTTGGCGGCAATGGTCGCGACCGGTTCGCCCGGCAATATGACGGCCCCTTCGGTGACATGCACCCTGGTGACCCGGCCCGAAACCGGCGCCCTGACCACACCCTCGGCACGTTGCTCGGAAACCACCGACAGTTCCGCCTGCAGGGCTGCCAGATCACGTTCGATCACATCGAAACCGGCTTCAGCCTCCTCCAGCTTTTTCTTTGGGATGGTTCCTGTTTCCGTTAGCTTGCGGGCTCGCTCCAGGGCCGTTGCCGCCAGCTTCTTTTGCGCCTTCAGTGAATCGGCGTGAGCTTCCAGCGCATCCATGCGCAACCGCAGTTTGGTATCGATAACGGTAGCGATCGGCGACCCTTCCTCGACCTTGCTGCCTTCATCAACGACCAATTGGGTGACCGTGCCGCCGATGCGGGCACGGGCCCCGATAACGTCGGCCGTCTCGACGGTGGCGAACACCGCTTTCCTGTCTTCAATCTGGGTTTTTTCGACCGTCAGCTCGGAAACGGCCATGGCCGAATGCCCGTGAAACACTGTCAGAATCCCAAAGCTGAGATAAATTACCTTATTAATCAAAGACTTCATTGGTTTTTCCCAAATGTATGGAACAACTTGATCTCTAATATATTAGCGTTTGCTTATAAATCAAGTTTTGTTTATAAACCAAAACTGGATTTACCCAATAAACAACAATCTGGAGCTTTTCTCATGAGCATCGACCGTATGGTATTCGCCTTTGGCGGCTTCGTCGTCCTGATCAGCGTCGCCCTGTCAAATTACCACAATCCCAACTGGATGTGGCTGACAGTTTTCGTTGGTGCCAACATGTTCCAGGCGGCGTTCACCAAGTTCTGCCCGCTGGCCATGATTCTCAAGAAACTGGGGGCCAGCCCCGGCAAGGCCTTCAGCTAATTTATAAGTTCGTATTGATTTTACGGACTACTTGGTAAAAATTGGGGCTCTCAAATCATCAGAGAGCCCCGTTGCCATGTCAGACCAACAGAATGAAGCCGAGTGCAATGCCTTGTCACGCAGTGAGCCTTCATTGCCGGCTAACTGGTATTATGATCCCCTCCACTACGCCCAAGAAGTAAAGTCAATCTGGCAACGCACATGGCTTTATGTTTGCCACACCGATGCTCTTGCCGAGCCGCTTACTTACCGGACCCTGGAAATTGGCGATCAAAGTGTCGTTGTGCTGCGCAGTGCAGAGGGAGAGTTGCGGGCGTTCCACAACTCCTGTCGGCACCGCGGCTCGATCCTGTGTACGGAACGTCAAGGGCGGCTCAAATCAAAGCTGATTGTGTGTCCCTATCACCAATGGTCTTACGCGGTTTCCGACGGCCATTTGGCTCGCACGTCCTCGTTTAAGGAGCCGGAAGGCTTTGACAAGGCGGACTACCCCCTGTTCCCGGTAGCTGTTACCGAATGGCGCGGCTGCATCATGATCAATCTCGATCCCGCTGCCCGCTGGGATATGCAACAGGTTTTTAGCTATTCCCCTGAAAACCTTGCCAACTATCCACTCGAAGACATGGTCGTCGGGCATACTTGGCGAAAGGTGATGAATTGCAACTGGAAGACATTCTGGGAGAATTTTAACGAATGCCTCCATTGCCCCAACATACACCCGGAACTCGGCAAACTTGTCCCTTTGTACACCCGCCGCATTATGGAGCCGAAAGACCAGCCGGACTGGCCGCAGCATCAGGGGTCAGACGATCCCAAATTCCGTGGCGGCCTGGCCAAGGGTGTCGAAACATGGTCTATGGACGGCAGCGCCCAGAACCATGTGATCGAGTCACTTAATGACGAGGACCTGAGCCGTGGCTACTCCTACGGCGTGTCAATGCCCAGCGTCTTTATTGGTGCCTATGCGGACCACGTTCGCATAGTACGGTTGCTGCCGATTGGCCCCGAGCAAACCGAGTTGGTGGCTGAATGGCTGTTCGAAAAAGACACCCTGAATGCGGCCGACTACGATATGTCAAATGTCGTCGATTTCGCCAAGCTGGTCATGGGCCAGGATTCGGCCGCCAGTGAACTCAACCAGCGTGGCATGCATGCCGCCCCGTTCAAGCAAGGCGTTTTGATGCCTGAAGAATACGAGATCAAGGATATGCACGACTGGATACGCGCCCACCTGGCTTAAAATTATCCCGTAAAATCCTTCCGCCTTTCATCGACGCCGACCGGGTCTTCGTGGATCAGCACCTCGGCGTTGGGAAAGGCGGCTTCAATTTTATACATGACGTCCTCGGCGATGATGTGGGCGTCATGAAGGGTTATGTCCGGCTGCATTTCAAGGTGCATCTGAATAAACGTATCAAGCCCCGAAGACCGGGTTCTTAAGTCATGGATGCCGTGAACGTCCGGATGGCCGCCTGCAATGTCGGCAATACGCTGGCGATCCTCGACCGGTAATTCACGGTCCATCAACAAATGCAGCGAACCCGCCCCCACTTCCCAGGCCCCCTTGAAGATATAGGCGGCGATGGCGATGGCGAATAACGGGTCGGCAAGCGGAAATCCTAATCTCGACGACAACACCAGCGAAATGACGACGCTGATATTGACCAGCACATCCATTCTGTAATGGACGGTATCGGCAGCGATGGCGATCGACCCGGTGCGCGTGACCACATACCTTTGGAACATCACCAGCCCGACCGTCATGACAATCGACAGCGCCATCACCGCATAACCGATTTCCGTATTGACGATGACCTGTGGATTGAACAGGCGGTCGCCAGCCTCAAGCAGCAGAAACAGGGCCGAACCGCTAATGAACGCCGCCTGCGCCAGCCCGGCCAGTGGTTCCGCCTTGCCGTGTCCGAAACGGTGCTCGGCGTCGGCCGGTTGCAGGGCATGGCGGACGGCCAGCAGGTTGACGGCGGAAGCGGCAACATCGAGCAGGGAATCGGTCATGGTCGACAACAAACTGACCGAATCGGTCATCACCCAGGCGGCAAACTTGACGCAGACAAGCACCGACGCCGTGGCGACGGCGGCATAGGTGGCGATACGCATCAGCCGGGGGTTGGTTTCACTACTCATGATCGCCTCAGGGATACAGGGTTTCGCTCGTCCAGCCATGGTCGGTGCGATGGAACACCAGGCGTTCATGCAAGCGGAATGGCCGGTCGCTCCAGAACTCGATCATCCGGGGCGCGATTCGGTAGCCGGACCAGAATTCCGGCCGCGGAATATCACCCACATGAAACTTTGCAGTAAATTCAGCAACCCTTTTTTCAAGCTCGAAACGTCCCTTCAGGGATTGTGACTGTTTCGACGCCCAGGCGCCGATTCGGCTGGTGCGGGCCCGCGAAGCAAAATATTCATCGGCTTCGGCACCATCGACGGCGGTCACCGTCCCTTCGATGCGGATCTGGCGTTTCAGGGATTTCCAGTGGAAACACAACGCCGCTTGCGGATTGCCGGCGAGCTCTTTGGCCTTTCGGCTGCCAAGGTTGGTGTAGAAGGTAAACCCGGCCTCATCGACGCCCTTCAACAGCACCATACGCGCCGAGGGAACCCCATCGGGCGTCGCCGTTGCCAGGGTCATGGCATTGGCGTCGCTGGGCTCCAGCCTTGCGGCTTCGGCGTACCAATCGTTAAATAATTCAATAGGATCGCGGTCCGTGATGACAGTCATAGTGTCCTTGCTTTAATATCCATCCTGACAGCCCCATACATAACAGGAAATGGCATGAACAAAATAGCCCCGCTGTTGTTTTCCCTGGTTTTGCTGGCCGCCTGCTCGGGTGGCAAAAACCACACTGGCGAGAACGTAGGACAGGCCGCTGGTGCCGTAATTGGCGCCGTCGTCGGTTCCGGAGTCGGGAGTGGCAAGACCAACGCCCTCGCCGTCGGGCTGGGGGCGATCCTCGGCGCTGTGCTCGGCAAAGAGCTGGGGCGTACAATCGACGAGATGGATCGTGATATAGCCGAGAAAGCCGCCAAAGAAACCCTTGAAACAGCACAAGCCGGTGAAACGGTCAGTTGGAGTAACCCGGACAGCGGCAATTCGGGAACCTATACGCCGACCAGCGATCCCGAAGAGGAAGACGACGAAGTGTGCCGGAACTTCGAATCGACTGTTTTCATAGACGGCAAGGAGCAAAAGGCCGAGGGTCGGGCCTGCCAGCAATCTGACGGTACCTGGAAAATTGTTGAATGAAAGACCCCTATACAGTCCTGAGTGTTGCCCGTAATGCCAGCGGCGATGACATAAAAAAGGCCTATCGCAAGCTTGCCCGCGAATTGCACCCGGACAGCGCACCAGGAAATCCAAAGGCTGAAGACCGCTTCAAGGATCTGTCCACGGCTTACGAAATACTATCAAACGCCAAGAAAAGAGCGAGCTATGACAATGGGGACATCGATGCCACCGGTAATCCGGTTGCCCGTGACGGTCGGAGAGCCCACCCCCGGTCATCCCCTAATGGAGCGAAAGGACACCCTTTCGAGGATTTTTTTAAACGCCACACAATGAATCGCACCGCCGGCCTGAAGATAAACGGCAGCGACGTTTCCTATTCCCTGAAAGTTGATTTTCTGGACGCTGCCGGGGGGGCCGAAAAAAACGTCAGTATGACCAACGGCAAACGTCTGGTCGTCAAGATTCCGCCCGGAACAAACGACAGACAGGTGCTGCGCCTGAAGGGCCAGGGCATGGAAGGCGTCGGCGGCGGCATAAACGGCGATGCTCATGTTGAAATAATCATCAATCCCGACAGCCTTTACAGCAGCAAAGGCAATGATGTGCTGATGGAATTTCCGGTCACCCTGCAAGAAGCCATACTCGGTGGACGGGCCGAAGTGCCGACCATTCACGGACCCGTAAATGTCACAATTCCCAAGGGCTCGAACACCGGTACGGTGCTGCGGCTCAAGGGTAAGGGTATCAAAAAAGCAAAGGCAAAAAGCCCAGGAGACCAGTTGGTTTCCTTAAAAATCCTGTTGCCGGAAAAACCGGACACGGCGCTGACCGAATTTGTCGAAAAATGGGCCAAGGACAATGATTACGATGTCCGCGGTATGGGTTTAAAACCAAACAAGGCGGAAGCGGATTAGGGTTTTTCCTGTTCCTGTTTTCGCATACTGCGCCAGTCCTGTAACGACGCCGTCATCACGGCACCGCCCAGAACCACCGTCCACGACAGAAACATCCAGATCAGAAATACCGGCACTACGGACAGTGCACCGTAAATAATCTTGTAGGTTGGAAACAAAACCAGATAGATCCCGAACAACCAGCGCAATGCGGAGAACAGCAGGCCAGCGACAAGACCGCCCAAAAAGGCATCGCGCCAGGCAACGGATCGGTTTGGAACCATTTTATAAAACAGCACAAATCCCATAACCATAATAGACGCCGGCATGACACGGGTGATCCAGCTAAGGGAGCCGGTGTATTCCTCTACCCCCAGTCCCCTGGTCAGGGCAAAGATATAGGTAGCAAGACTGAAACTGACGGCCAGCACCAGGGGGCCGGCAATCAGCGCTCCCAGATAGACACCCAGCCGGATCAGGATCGGGCGCTGTCGTTCGACCCGGAAAATGATGCTCATTTCGGCAAAAATGGTGTTAATCATGATGATCGACACCACCACCAACCCGGCAATGCCAAAAGTCGTCATATTTCTGGCGCTAGCGATGAACCCGTTAAGGGATTCTTCCACCTTGTCGCTGGATTCCGGCATCAGGTTGGCGAACACAAAATTCGTCAGTTCACCGCGAAAACCCTCCAGCGCGGGCACCGCCGCCAGGACAGCAAAAATAATGGCGACCAGCGGCACCAGTGCCAGAACAGACACATAACTGAGCGATCCCGCCACCACCCGGCAACGGTCTTCCCCGTAACGCCCGAGCGCATAGGCCAGAAACGAGCCCGAAGCCTTGCATCCTTTGATGAGCCTTTGACCGAGGATTCCTGACAGCAACATGCTCTCCTTCAATTGACCCGGCGGAAATGATCATATAACACGTGGGTGCTTGGCTTTTCCCGCTTATGCGACTCGTATATTATGATAGGTTAGGTAAGCCGGATATGGCCAACAATTGGTTTGTTATTTGAAAAAGGGGATTACATGACCTCCGTTGAACCGCTGATGAAGGGCAAAAAAGGCCTGATCATGGGGGTCGCAAATGACCGTTCCATTGCCACCGGTATTGCAAATGCCGTCCACGCGCAGGGCGCAGAGCTTGCGTTTACCTATCAGGGTGCGGCTTTGCTCAAAAGAATCACGCCGATCGCTGAAAAAATGGGCTCGGATATCATCCTTGAATGCGATGTCAGCGACATGGCAAGCATGGACAAGGTCTTCGACGAAATCGGCAAACAGTGGGGGAAACTGGACTTCCTTGTCCATGCCATCGCCTATTCGGACAAAGAAGAACTGAAAGGCGCCTACGTCGATACCAGCCGCGAAAATTTTGCCCGCACCATGGATATTTCATGTTATTCGCTAACCGCCGCGTGCCAGCGTGCGCGTCCGTTGATGCGCGATGGCGGTTCGATCATTTCACTGACCTACTACGGGGCCGAACGGGTGATCCCGCACTATAATGTCATGGGCGTTGCCAAGGCGGCGCTGGAAGCCAGCGTGCGTTACCTTGCCGAAGATCTGGGCCGCGAGAACATTCGCGTCAACACCCTTTCGGCCGGCCCCATGAAGACCTTGGCGGCTTCCGGTATTGGCGATTTTCGCTATATCCTGAAGTGGAACGAGCTAAATTCTCCGCTCAGGCGCAATGTCACGCTGGATGATGTCGGCGGGGCGGGTATGTATCTGTTGAGTGATCTTTCAAGCGGCGTTACCGGTGAAACCCACCACGTCGATTGCGGCTATCACACCGTCGGCATGAAAGCTGTCGATGCACCCGACATTTCCACGGTCTGAAGGAGGTCTGACAGATGGCCGGAAATTCCTTTGGCAAACTGTTCACGGTAACAAGCTTTGGTGAAAGCCATGGCCCGGCCATCGGCTGCATCGTCGACGGCGTACCGTCACTGATCGAGTTGAACGAAGGCGATATTCAAGGCTATGTGGACAAGCGCCGCCCCGGCCAGTCTAAATTCACCACCCAACGCCAGGAATCGGACACGGTGCAGATCCTGTCTGGCGTGTTTGAAGGCAAGACCACGGGGGCACCCATCGGCCTGATGATCGTCAACGAAGATCAGCGTTCCAAGGATTACGACGACATCAAGGATAAGTTCCGACCCGGCCATGCCGATTACACCTATTTCAAAAAATACGGCATCCGTGATTATCGCGGTGGCGGTCGCTCCAGCGCCCGCGAAACCGCCATGCGCGTCGCCGCCGGAGCCATTGCTCGTAAAATTCTGGGCAACGGCGTCGAGGTTCGTGGCGCCATGGTCCAGATGGGCCCCCATGAAATCGACCGCGATAGCTGGGATTGGCAGGAAATCGGCAACAACCCGTTCTGGTGCCCCGACAAGGCGGCGGCGGTACGGTGGGAAGACTACCTTGATGATATTCGCAAACAGGGCTCGTCCATCGGCGCGGTTATCGAAATTGTCGCCAGCGGTTTGCCGGCAGGGCTCGGCGAGCCGGTGTTCGATCGCCTGGATGCCGACCTGGCCAAGGGGCTGATGAACATTCCCGCCGTTAAGGGGGTCGAAATCGGCGCAGGATTCAAGGCCGCCACCCTGACAGGCCCCGAAAACGCCGACGAAATGCGCGCCGGCAAGGGCGGACTTCCAGAGTTCCAATCCAACAACGCTGGCGGTGTGCTGGGCGGCATTTCTACCGGCCAGGATATTGTCGCGCGCTTCGCCGTCAAACCGACAAGCAGCATCTCCGTATCCCAAAAAACCGTCGATAGCAAAAACAAGAATATGGATATCGCCACCAAGGGCCGCCACGACCCGTGCGTCGGCATTCGCGCCGTCCCCATTGGCGAGGCCATGGTCGCCTGCGTGCTGGCCGATCATCTGTTGCGCCACCGGGCGCAGTGCGGCGATTAACCATCCGTTCTATCTAACCATTTAAAATATATGAATATTATTTACGTTTCCTATTTTTAACATAATTTTATTGTATATATTATTTAATTGACATTTATATTAGTGTGAATTAAACCATTTGAGTTCAAACCGAAATGTGATGACTATTGAGGACACTATCGTGGCCAGGGCACAGAACATGAGCAGCAAGCCGGAAACAACCACCGACGTGGAAATCGTCGAGGCCGATGCCGAGACCGTCGCCAGATGGCTCGCCAACGGCGAAGCACTGCTTGTCGATGTGCGTGAAACGTCGGAATACGAACAGGAACATATCCCGGGGTCCATGCTGGTACCGTTATCCGTCCTTGATCCGGATACCTTCCCCCGCATCACCATCAAGAAACTTGTTCTACATTGCGCCATCGGCAAGCGTTCAGCCGCCGCCGCCAAGCAGTTGATCCAGGCTGGCCATACCCCGCCGATCAATCTGAAGGGCGGCATCAAGGCATGGCGCGAGGCTGGCCTTGAAACCGAAATCTTCGACCTGCCGCCGCCCCTGCCGGAAGCCAAGCCGGTGACAGTGGAAGAAGCCTTAAAGCCGTCCGACATTCCGCCCGGCAACATCCTGGTAGAGGAATTCATGAAGCCCCAGTGCATCGACTCCGAAGAACTGGCCCGCGACGTCGGCCTGCCGGTCAGTCATATCGCCGCCATCATCGACTCAGATCGCGCCATCGACGCCGATACCGCCTTCCGCCTTGGCCGTTATTTCTCGACCACCGAGGATTTCTGGCTGCGCCTGCAAATAGCCTACGATCTGGAACAGGCGAAAAAGCGTTCCGGCGACGAGATCCAGCGCACCATCACGCCGCGCAAACATAAAGAAATAAAAACCGGCGTCACATACGGCTGCTAATTTAAGCGCCGTCGAAAACAGCGGCGATCAGAAATTCAATATTACCTTCCGGCCCGGTGATCGGGCTTTCTTCTACGCCGAGCACCCGCCAGCCGGGCAAGCCGCCCAACCAACTGCTGATCCGTTCGCAGACCTCTTCGTGCTGGGCAGAGTCACGCACCACCCCGCCCTTGCCCACATTGCCCTTGCCGACTTCAAATTGCGGTTTTATGAGCGCGATCAGTCGGGCACCGGGCAGAGCCAGCGCCAGGGTTGCCGGAAGTAACGTCTCGAGCCCGATGAAACTGGCGTCGCAGACAATCAACTGGATTTGTTCCGGCACTTGTTCAGGTGTCAGGTGGCGGGCGTTGGTGCGTTCCATCACCCGCACCCGGTCGTCCTGCCTAAGTTTCCACGCCAACTGCCCGTGCCCCACATCGACGGCGATGACATGCGCCGCACCATTGGTCAGCAACACATCTGTGAAGCCGCCCGTCGATGCGCCGATGTCAAGGCACGTCAGCCCTGTCGGATCGATTTTAAAATGCGATAACCCATGATCCAGCTTCAACCCGCCGCGCGATACCCAACGATGGTCCTGACCCTTGATTTCAATATTGATATGGGCGCCGACCTGCTGGCCCGGTTTATCAAGACGCCGGGTCTCGCTATAGACTTGACCGGCCATGATCGTGGCTTGCGCCTTGGTTCGGGTTTCAACAAGCCCGCGTTCGACCAGCAATTGGTCGAGCCTAATTTTTTTATCTTTTCCGGTCACTTAAACAACAGTGCATCAAGCCCACGCACCAGTCCCTTGACCTGCATCGCCTTTTTCGCCGCCAGCAGGGTTCCCGCCACATAAGGTGCGGCGCTTGGGCCGGCTTCATGGAAAATTTCAAGGCGCTCACCCTCAAGTCCAAAAACGGCGCCACAACGCAGGGTATACCCGGGCAGCCGCACACTATGAACCTGCACCCCGTTGATGGTGGCGCCGCGTGCCTCAATCGGTCCATGCAGGCTGTCCATAGAACGCACCTGCTTGGGTTGCTGTACGTCGCCCAGCTTCTCGGCCAGCTCGCGGCCGGTGCCGCTGGGCACGTCTTCCTTTTCCGCCCAGGCGTAATCCAGCACCTCGAACTGCGGCACGTTGCGGGCTGTCTCCAGTGCCAGACGTTGCATCAACGTCGCCGTGATACTGAAATTACCGCCGCCGACGACACCGACGCCATTCGATTCGGCAGCCTTTTCGATGTCGTCGTAATCTTGCGCCGTTAACCCCGATGTACCGACGACAACGGCAATGCCCCGCTCGATGGCATAGAGGACATGGTCCTTGACCGTTGCCGTGGTGGTGTAGTCGACGAGGACGTCGGTTTTGACTTCAAGTGCCTCGGCCACCGATGATGAGACGACTACGCCGGCATTCTCACCAAGCCCAATAACCTGGCCAATATCGCGGCCTGCCGTGGCCTGGGCGACGGTGCCGGTCAGGGTAAAGGCATCGCTGTTCAGCACACCCCGAACAACCGCCGAGCCGGTCCAGCCGGTCGCCCCTGCGACACAAATTCTGATGGTCATATTTTAAAGGGCATAGGGTCAGGCCCTGGCTGGCTTGCTGCTCGGCTTGCGGGTCTCTGCCTCGACCGATGCTTCCTTATCCACACCAAGCGCGGCGAGAGCGGTGTCAATAATATTGGCCGCCTGCAGGCCCGCCAACTCATACTGGGTGACCGGCTTTTCCTGGTCGATCATCGTGTCCGGCAGGGTCATTGGCCGGAACCGCAGCCCGCCGTCGAGCAATCCTTCGCCGGTCAGGAACTGCATGACATGGGCGGCGAAACCACCGGGCGAGCCTTCCTCTATGCTGATCAGGACTTTGTGGGATGTGGCCAGGCTGCGGATCATGTCGGTGTCCAGCGGCTTTGCAAAACGGGCATCGGCGACGGTCGTCGAAAATCCCTTGGCGGCCAGTTCGTCGGCAGCCTTGATTGATTCCTGAAGGCGTCCACCGAGGCTGAGAATGGCAATGGTCTTGCCTTCGCGCACGATCCGTCCCTTGCCGATTTCAAGCACATCACCCTTTTCCGGTAACTCGATGCCGATGCCTTCACCGCGCGGATAACGAACGCAGCTGGGCTTATCGTCGATGGAAGCGGCCGTTGCCGTCATGTGCATCAGTTCGGCCTCGTCTGACGGTGCCATGACGACAATATTCGGCAGGCAGCACAGATAGGCCAGATCATAAACCCCGGCATGGGTGGCACCATCGGCACCGACAAGTCCGGCCCGGTCGATGGCGAAACGCACCGGCAACTTTTGCAAGACCACATCATGAACAAGCTGGTCATAGCCGCGCTGCAGGAACGTCGAATAAATTGTAGCGAACGGCTTATAGCCTTCGCAGGCCAACCCGGCGGCAAAGGTCACGGCGTGTTGTTCGGCAATACCAACATCAAAACAGCGATCGGGAAATTTTTCGCCAAATTTATCCAGGCCGGTGCCCGACGGCATGGCAGCCGTGATGGCGGTGATACGTTCATCGGCCTCGGCCTCTGCGATCAGTGCCTTGGCGAATACGCTGGTATAGGACGGCGCGTTTGATTTCGGTTTGTCCAGCTTGCCGGTCATGAAGTCGAATTTGCCGACGCCATGGTATTTGTCGGCGGCTTCTTCGGCCGGGCCGTAACCGTGGCCCTTCTGGGTGACCACATGCAGCAGCACCGGGCCTTGTTCCCTGTCATCACGCAGGTTTTTCAAAACCGGTAACAGATGATCAAGATTGTGTCCGTCAATGGGGCCGACATAAAAGAACCCAAGTTCCTCAAACAAGGTGCCGCCGGTAACCATGCCACGGGCATATTCTTCGGCGCGCCTGGCGACTTCTTCCAGACGATGCGGGAACTTCTTCGACATTTCCTTGGCGAAGTGCCTGAGCGTGCGATAGGACTTGGACGATATCAACCGCGACAAATAAGCACTCATGGCACCGACCGGCGGTGCGATCGACATATCGTTGTCATTAAGGATGACGATCAGCCGGGAATCCATCGAACCGGCATTGTTCATGGCCTCGTAGGCCATGCCGGCGCTCATGGCACCGTCACCGATGACCGCGATGACGTGGTTGTCGTCGCCCTTGTAGTCGCGCGCCACGGCCATGCCAAGAGCTGCTGAAATGGACGTCGAGCTGTGCCCGGCACCGAATGGATCATATTCGCTTTCGCTTCGTTTGGTGAACCCGGACAGGCCGCCCCCTGTTCTGAGAGTCATCATGCGGTCGCGCCGCCCGGTCAGGATTTTGTGGGGATAGCATTGGTGACCAACATCCCAGATCAGCCGGTCGTCCGGCGTATTGAACACATGATGAAGCGCGACTGTCAGTTCTACCACACCAAGGCTGGCGCCCAGATGGCCACCGGTGATCGAAACCGAGCGTATGGTATCCTGGCGCACCTCGTCGGCAAGCTGGCGCAGCTGCTCGTCCGTGAAAGTCCGGATGTCGGCAGGTGAGGAAACAGTATCCAGTAGTGGTGTTTCTTGTTTTTCGTTCACGAACACATCCCCGTGCGATCCATATTCCGGACCTCAATTGCGTCTTTTTACCACAAAATCAGCCAATTGGCGTAAAGAGTCTGCTTTTTCTGCAAAAACTTCAAGATGGTCGGCGGCCTGATCGGCCAGCATTTGAGCCTGCTCCCGGGCCCTTTCGATGCCAAGCAGCGTGACGAAAGTCTTTTTGCCGGCAGCAATATCCTTTCCGGTCTTCTTGCCGACCGTATTTTCGTCGCCTTCCACATCCAATAGATCATCGGCGATCTGGAATGCCAACCCCAGATCATGAGCATAGGCATGCAGTGCATGACGCGCACCCTCGGTTGCTTTTCCCAGTATGGCCCCGGCCTCACAGGAAACGGCAATCAACATGCCCGTCTTCATCCGTTGCAGGCGCGTAATTTCGGGTATCATCAGCGTATGATGCTCGGCCACAAGATCGAGCATCTGGCCACCGACCATGCCTTCTGCCCCGGCGGCGCGGGCCAGTGCCAGAACCAGATCTGCGCGTACCTTGGGATCATCGTGGGTGGCTTCATCGGACAGCACCTCGAACGCCTTGGTCAACAGGGCGTCCCCGGCCAGGATCGCCGTCGCCTCGTTAAACTTGATATGACAGGTCGGCTGTCCGCGGCGCAGCTCATCATCATCCATGGCCGGCAAGTCGTCGTGAACCAGTGAATAGCAATGCACCATCTCAATCGCGGCGGCGGCACGCAGCGCCGACGATTGCCTGACATTAAATAGCCCGGCGCTGGCCATGACCATAAAGGGGCGAATGCGCTTACCGCCATCCAGGGTCGAATAACGCATGGCCTCGATCAGTTGACCCTCGGGGTCATCATGCATGGGGAAAAACTTGTCCAGGGCCTCATTCACGGCCTCGGCATTTTCCATAAGTAGTTTCTTGAAATCAGGCACGACGGCGGTTAATCCAGATCTGCCGGCTCGGAGGAGACATCGCCGCCGGCAGCCAGCACGACTTTCTCGACTCGGGCTTGGGCCGCCTTCAACCTGGCCTCGCAGTGATTCTTCAGGTTTGCACCCCGCTCATATGCCTTGATCGACGATTCCAGTCCACCCGAGCCTTCTTCAAGCTCGCGCACGATGTCTTCAAGTTCCTCGAGGGCATCTTCGAAGCTCAGTTTGGCGATGTCCGCCGGAATGCTGTTTTTAGCCATTTTCCCCTACCGCCATGAGTTCCCTGACATGGGCCGCTGCCGAAGCCGCCAGCGAGTCCAGATCATAACCGCCTTCCTGTACGGAAACGACCCTGTTTTTGCAACATTCCGCGGCCACGGACAAGAGTTCCCGTGTCACCCAGGCGAAGTCATCCTCGTGCAGCTCAAGATTGGCCAACGGGTCTGCCGCGTGGCCATCGTAGCCAGCCGAGATCATCAACAAATCCGGTTTCCATTGACGAAGCGCCGGCACGATGGTGTTCGTATAGGCGGCGCGAAATGCCTGGCTTCCAGAGCCCGGAGAAAGAGTCACATTGACAACATTATTATGGGCCCCCCGCTCACTTTCGTCTCCTGTTCCCGGATAGGCCGGCCACTGATGTGACGAGCCATAAAACAGCCCGGCATCGTTCTCAAATGAATGCTGGGTGCCGTTGCCGTGATGAACATCAAAATCGACGACGGCCACCCGTTCAAGCCCATGCACGGTACGCGCCTGCATGGCGCCGATGGCGACGTTGTTGAACAGGCAAAACCCCATGGCCCTGTCCCGTTCGGCGTGATGGCCGGGCGGTCGCACGGCGCAGTAGGCATTGGTCGCCTTTCCCCCGATAACATCATCGACGGCGGCGCACAGCCCCCCCGCCGCCAGCAGCGCCGCCTCGCCGCTGCCCGGCGACAGGACGGTATCGGGATCAAGATGGGCGTGGCCGCTGCCGGGGACGGTATCAAAAACCATTTTGACATAATCGGGGGCATGGACTCTTTCGATCTGCTCCATGGTGGCCGGCGGACAGGTGCGGCGCACAAGGGCCGCAAACGCGTCGGTTTCAAGGGCCGCCAAAGTGGCCCGCAAGCGGTCCGGGCGTTCGGGATGGCCCGCCCCCGGGTCATGCTCGATACAGAGCGGGTGGCTGTATAATACGGTCGGCATATGCCATTCTGACCAAATTCAACCGCCCTGCCAACGAGATGGTTGATTGACTGACATTTTCGGGGGAAACTCCCGCTCCGTAGACGGTTACGACCTGGGGAACACATTGAGACATCCGAATAAAATTAGCCTCCTGTTATCTGTTCTGGTGGTGCTGGTGAGCGCCTTGCCGGCGATTGCCCAGGAGGCGACGCCGGTCGGCGTCGATACGGTCATCGCCGAGCCGCTGAATCAAACCGTGCCGGTGATCGGACGCCTGATCGCATCGAAGGCTGGTGTGGTCGCATCACGCGCCGCCGGACCTATTGCCGAAATGAAGGCCCGGGTTGGCGACCGGGTCGAAAAGGGTGACATCATCGCGGTGCTGGTCAAAGACGTCATTCACTGGAAACACCAGCTTAGCAAAGCCGAGGCCGAACGGGCCGAGGCGGCATTGAAAACGGCGGAAGCTGTTCGTGACCTCAGGGCCCAGGAACTGAAGCGATTAAACCGGCTGAAAGAGTCGGCGGCTTTTAGTCAGGCCCGCCTTGAAGACAAGAACCAGGAACTGGTGCGCGCCATCAGCGCCGTCGCCGAAACCAAGGCAGGTCTTGCCCAAGTGTACGCCAATCTGAAGCTGGCCGAGATCAATCTATATAATGTGGATATCCGCGCCCCCTACGCCGGAGTCATTTCTAAACGCCACACCGATGTCGGGGCCTATGTGGCCATCGGCAGCCCGGTCATCAACATGATCGACGACAAACATCTGGAAATAGAAGCCAGCGTTCCATCCAGCCGGATCGACGGAATGACCCCCGGAACCGTCATTTCCTTCCGTCTTGAATCGGGGCATAGCCAACTGCAAGCCGACCTGCCGGCGACGGTGCGCGCTGTCGTGCCAGAAGAAGATGCACAAACAAGAACCCAAATGACCCGCTTCATTCCAAATTTCAACCTTGTGAAAAACCCCCTTGCCGCCAACCAGAGTGTTATTCTGAAAATACCTGCGGGTGGCACCCGCGATGTCGTCAGCGTCCACAAGGACGCTGTCCTGAACCGCCAGGGCAATAACATCGTCTATATTGTCGAGGACGGTATCGCCAACATCCGCCCGGTAACGTTAGGCGAGGCCGTCGGCACCCGTTTTGTCGTTCTTGGCGGGCTTGCCGTTGGCGATCTGGTGGTGGTGCGCGGCAACGAACGCCTGCGCCCGGGCCAGAAAGTTTCCCATTAGTCTGGACGCCCCATGAACCTGATCCGCATCGCCATTGACCGACCGATTGCCATCACTGCCGCCGTGCTGATGATCATCATGTTCGGTCTGGTCGCGTTGCAGACCATCCCCATCCAATTGACACCCGATATCCGCAAACCAATCATTACCCTACGCACCAACTGGCCCGGCGCGGCGCCTGCCGAAATCGAGCGCGAAATCATCAACCGCCAGGAAGATGTTCTGCGTGGACTTGAGGGTCTGGAAAAAATGTCGAGCCGCTCGCAGGACGGGCGCGGTTCTATCTCGCTGGAATTCAACATAAATCAGGACATGGACAAGGCGTTGCTGCTGGTCGCCAACCGCCTCGACCGGGTCAGTGGTTATCCGGGCGAAGCGGATCAACCGACCCTGGACACCGCCGGCAGCGAGGATCGGCCCATCGCCTGGTTCACCCTGACTCGAATAGGCGGCAATGACCGCGACATACAAACATACGGTGATTTTGTTGAAGATTTCATACAAGATCGCCTGGAACGTGTTTCCGGAGTCGCCCTTGTCAATGTTTATGGCGGCGCCAAACGGCAAATGGAAATTATCGTTGATCCGTCGAAGATGGCCCGCTACGGCCTGACCGTGCCGCAGGTGGCACAGTCCCTGAATGCCGCCAATTCTTCCGTCACAGCCGGCGACGTGGAAGAAGGCAAGCGCCGTTATGTTGTTCGCACCGAAGGCGAGTTGTCCAGCGTCGAACAGGTTAAGGCCGTGGTATTGCGCAGCATCGCTGAAGTTGACTCCGGCGGCCTCACCGGCGGCCTGGGCCGTGTCACCGTCGGCGACATCGCAGAAGTCGGATTCGGCTACAAGAAAGCCACGGCGACAATCCGCCACTTGGGCAGGCCGGCGCTGGTCATGAACACGGTGGGGGAAACAGATGCCAATGTCATCGACACCATGGTCGGCATTCGCGAAGCCGTCGATGAGCTCAATCGCAATATCCTGCCCAAGGAAAAATTGCTTCTTACCCAGGTTTATGACGAAACCATCTACATAAATTCCGCCATCGACCTGGTTCAGCAAAATATTTATGTGGGCGGCGCGCTGGCCGCCATGGTGCTGCTGCTGTTCTTGCGGTCGGGTGCGGCAACATTGATTATTTCGCTGGCCATTCCGGTGTCGGTCATCGGATCCTTCGTCGCCATGGCCGCCATGGGCCGTTCCATTAATGTCATTTCATTGGCCGGTATCGCCTTTGCCGTCGGCATGGTGGTCGATGCCGCCATTGTCGTGCTGGAAAATATCTACCGCCTGCGACAAGAAGGAAAACCGGTATCGGAAGCCGCCTACATGGGGGCCCAGCAGGTATGGGGGGCGGTGCTTGTTTCCGCCCTGACAACGGTGCTGGTGTTTACGCCAATTCTGGTGATGCAACTGGAAATCGGACAACTATTCCGCGACATTGCGGTCGCCATTTCGGTATCTGTAACCCTGTCGCTGCTGGTCGCGGTGACCTTGATTCCGGCGCTGTCGAACCGGCTATTGCGCAATGCACCCGCCAGCACTGAAAGCCGCAGCCTGCCCTTTGTCGATGCCTTCGCCAAGCGCTTCACCGACACGGTCACAGGCTACACCCACATGGTGGTTGGCGACAGAAAACGCGCATTCATGGTGGTTGCCACTATCTGCGGCATCACTGCCCTGGCCAGCATCCTTTTTTTACCAAAGCTGGAATACCTGCCGGAGGGTAACCGCAACCTGATCATTGGCGTGCTGTTGCCACCGCCGGGCTATAACCTGAAAACGGCGACTGAAATTGCCCATCAGGTTGAAGAGGCGGTCAAGCCGCTGTGGGCATCGGAAACGGGGCCGGAATCAAAGCCTGGAGAGCCGCCAAAAATAGATAACTTCTTTTTTGTGGCCCGATCATCAACCACCTTTGTTGGGGCCAACAGCATCGATCCGAAACGGGTCGCCGAACTGATCCCGATCCTGAGGAAACCTATTTTCAAGGAACCAGGCACCTTCGGCTTTATCACCCAGCCGTCGCTGTTCGGGCGATCCATCGGCAGCGGACGCTCCATAGACGTCGATATATCCGGACCGGATCTTGAAAAAGTTCTTGATGTCGCCCTGCAAGGAACGGGGATTATTAACGAAGTTCTGCCAAGGGATGAAGGCAACCAGATGCGTCCGAAACCGGGACTGGAACTGGGGGCGCCGGAAGTGCGTATTCTCCCCGATCCGCTAAGGCTGGCAGACAACGGCATTACGGCGCGCGAATTCAGCCAAACCGTCGATGCCTTCAACGATGACCTCAGGGTCGCCGAAATCACGGTTGACGGTACGCGCATCAATCTGGCGCTGAAGGGACCACAAATCGGCATCACCGAGACCCAGGGAATCGGTAATCTTCCGGTAGTTACCCGGTCCGGCGGTATTGTCCCGGTCAGTTCGCTGGCCGAGATCAGGGTCACCTCGGGGCCAACGGAAATCCTTCACAAGGAACGGGAACGCACCGTTACACTGGAAGTCCGTCCCGCACCCGATCTTCCCCTTGAGCAAGCGATGGATATTATATCCAGTAAGGTCATCCAGCCCCTGCAACAGAGCGGCTTGCCGCCAGGCGTCAAAATCATATTATCGGGAACCGCCGACAAGCTGACCGAGGCCTGGGATCATATGGTCCTGAACCTGATTATTGCCGCTATTATTGTCTATTTGGTGATGGCGGTACTGTTCGAAAGCTTTATCTATCCGTTGATCATTATGCTGTCAGTGCCACTGGCAACGGCGGGTGGTGTTGGCGGATTGGCTATCTTGAACATATTCGTGACACAACAGCTCGACATGCTGACCCTGCTCGGCTTTGTCATCCTGATCGGTATCGTCGTCAATAACGCCATCTTGCTGGTTCACCAGACGCTTTATCACCATCGCAAGGAAGGGCTCAATTTCGAAAAATCCCTGATCGCCGCCACCCGCAACCGCATCCGGCCGATCTTCATGTCGACCCTGACCAGCATCTTCGGCATGTTGCCGCTGGTCATGTTCCCGGGCGCCGGTTCGGAACTTTACCGCGGGCTGGGTTCGGTTGTTGTCGGTGGGCTGGCACTGTCAGCGTTGCTGACACTGGCCATTATTCCGCCTCTGATGATTCTGATATCCGGATTTTCGGAACGCAAATATGACCTGCAGCACGCGGATGAAACGGTCGAATAACTATTTTTCCGACTAACGTTTGCTCAAACAACCTCTAGGCGAATTGTAAAGACGCCGTCTGTTTCGGTGCTACCAAGCAGCTTGTGGCCCGTCGTATCGCAAAAGGCTACAAAATCCAGAGGCGCACCGGCATCAGTCGACAGTACTTCGAGCACGTCGCCTGGGATCAATTCCTTGACCGCCCGGTTGGCCCTTAAAATTGGTAAGGGGCAACTCTTCCCCTTAACGTCCAGTGTCGTTGTCACCATAGTTTTTGCTCCCCGCCAAAATCGGCCTGATCATTATACCAAGTTAGCGAATTTAGGATGCAGAATCACCGCCAAGCCAAAGCCATCGCCCTACCCAAAAAAGGTCTAAAATACTAAATCGGCGAAATTTTCGATATTGCACCGCACAACATCCGGGGGACTTTATTGCCCCAATCTGTTCCCTTTGCGGCGACTGATAACCGGGAAAGTGTGCTGAACCGGCCTTGTAACGACTGCTAATGACTCGCATTTTCCTGACTTTAATAAGGCTTTTACAGCGCGTTGTATGATACTTGGAGAGATTGGGGCTTGCCCAGGCTGAGAAGAACCAGGCGCCAATGATCTTTATTGCAGTGCACAATAGTTTATCATTTTTCTGCTGGTCGGGGCCCCCTTACATTATGTAGTCTTAATTTAGGAAAATCAGGAGGGCACTAAAGTGAATGTCAGCAGCGAAGCAATAATTGACCTCGAAAGAATTCAGAATAACGCGAAACGCGCCAGCACCCTGCTCAAGGCCATGAGCAACCAGCACCGGTTGATGATTCTGTGCCAACTGGTGCCAGGAGAGAAGTGCGTTGGCGAGCTCGAAAAAATAGTTGGCCTGAGCCAGTCGGCCCTTTCGCAACATTTGGCGAGGCTTCGCCGCGATACTCTGGTGCAGACACGCCGCGATGCGCAGACGATTTATTATTCCCTTTCCGGTGATGAGGCGAGCGCCGTCATCGAGACGCTGTACGGACTTTATTGTGCAACCGAGGCAACACTGACCTTTGAATAGCCCCTAATTTTCTAGACGCCTTCGGTTCTCGTTTCTTGCTGCCGTTCGAACTCGACGGGCGACAGCATCCCGTTTCTAACATGCTTGCGTTTTGGATTGTAGAACATCTCGATGTAATCGAACACATCCTGTCTGGCCTCAGCCCGCGATCTGTAAGTTTTACGCCGTATCCGTTCGCGCTTGAGCAGGTTGAAGAAACTCTCCGCCACGGCATTATCATGGCAGTTTCCCCGGCGGCTCATGCTGTGTTCCAGATTGTGGTGTTTCAGGAACGATGCCCAATCCATGCTGGTAAACTGGGAACCTTGGTCAGAATGGACGAGCACCTTGTTCGTCGGCTTGCGTCGCCACACCGCCATAAGCAGGGCTTGCAGAACGACATCCGTGGTTTGACGGCTCTGCATCGACCAACCAATGACACGACGCGAATACAAGTCGATCACGACGGCCAGATACGCGAAGCCCTCACAGGTCTTGATGTAAGTGATGTCCGTCACCCAAACCTTGTCCGGCACTTCCACGTTGAACTGCCGGTCCAGGGTGTTGTCTATAACAACGGAGGGCTTGCCGCCATAGGTGCCAGGCCGACGCTTGTAGCCAATCTGGGCCTTGATGCCCGCCAGTCTGGCGAGACGTGCGACGCGGTTCGGGCAGCATGTCTCGCCCTGATCCAGAAGATCATCATGCAGCTTTCTATATCCATAGACCTTGCCGCTGTCTTTCCATGCCGCCCTGATGAGCTCGGTCTGGCGCACATTCTCCCGGGCCCGTTTGCTGAGCGGCTTCTTGAGCCAGGCATAAAAGCCGCTGGGGTGGATGCGTAGGCAACGACACATCGTGCGCACCGAAAACAGGGGGCGATGCTCGGCGACAAACGCGTATCTCATTTTGCATCCCTGGCGAAATACGCGGTGGCTTTTTTTAAGATGTCTCGCTCCTCGGTGACACGCGCCAGTTCCTTCTTCAGTCACCGGATCTCCGAAACCCGTTCTTCGTTGCCTGAACCGGAAAGATTCGAAAACTTCTTCTTCCACGCGTAGAGCGAATGTGGGCTCACGCCAAGTCGCTCAGAAACCTCCGACACCCGATAACCCCGCTCGGTGATCTGACGCACCGCGTCACGTTTAAACTCGTCAGTGAAATTAACTTTGCTCATATCGGCCTCCTTGCCTCAAATTTAGGGAAGAAGGTGTCTATGAATCTAGGGGCTATTCACTTTGAGGATATCGGCGGAGCAAAAACCGTCGCTGTTTAGCCCCCCCTCGATCACGACAAACAAAAGGCGCCCTTGTGGCGCCTTTTTTTCGTTATTGCAGAAAATTTAGTGCCAGGGAACCTCGGAACCTGAACGCGTGGCAACCGCCTGAACCCTTTTTTCCTGGGCCGCGATCCAGCGCAATTCCTCTTTAATAATATCCATATGGTGGCTTTCCCTGGCGCTCAATACGGATGCCACGATGGCCCGGCGAACGGAATTCGGGAAGCGTTCCAGGTTTTCGATAAACAGGAATTTGATCGACGGCCTGATCGATTCAGACAGCAGCAAACTAAGGACCAGTTTACGGCGAACGTCGTTGCGCAAGTTGCCGACCTCGGTCAATTCAAAAAACTGACCGACAAAAACCCTTGGCGCCAATGTCCCATCCAGCAACTCCTGCAGGTTCTGGCGCATGGCCATGGTGTATTGCTTGCGCGAATTAACGATGAATTTGGATGTTTTTGTGTGCACCCTGGTAATCGTTTCCGGGCTGAAAGCGCTTTCGGTAATCAACTCCACGCATTTGCGCACCAAGGGATGTTTTGATTTTTCACCGACGACCTGGAAAATACCGGCCAGCAGGTCGGTTTTAATCCCCATGGGGCCAAACCGGGCCGCCGCCGCCAGCGCCATGGGTGTCTCAGGATCCCGCGTCGCCAGCATGGCCAGTGACAAGGGATCATCGATGGTGTGCAGGTCAAGGTGGCGGTTCATCAGGTTTTCCGGCATCAAGATACGATCGCCCTCGCCCGGGACGCACACCAGTTCGCCCTTCTTGTAGTTTTCCTTGATGGAAAGTGCCGTTTTCAGGCCTTCATGGGTGATTCCGTCGAGTTGGCTCATCAGGCGACCGCCTGTTTGGTGCTGGTGTCGGGGGGGCCGTCCATCTTAGCAAGCCACCATTTGCGGAACAGGCGTGATCCGTCGCGCACCTCATCTTGCGTGAGCAAGTTGTTGGCGTCCTCCTGCAAGGCAAGGCATCGCCTGAGCGCCTTTAGAGCGATTTCCGACTGGGGGTCCCGGCTAATGCGCGTGCGTAATTCCAGTTCCGCCTCCATCTCGTCAATCCAGTTGGCCAGCAACAGGGTCAGCATAACCAGCTTTGCCGCCGGGATATGTCCTTGTCCACTGCGCCACTTGCTGTAGGTCGGCGCAGACACGCCCAGAATTTTGGCAATATCCTTTCCCGATACCCTTATATCTTCGAGTCCGCGAAACACCGGATAGTTGTCCTTGCTGGTATTGGAAACCCATTGCTCCGTGATTGTCATGGCTTACCCGCAAACATATGGTTAACGACCCAATATTGTGGTTAACGACCCAGTATTGACGCTTGTAACCCAGAGTTTGGGCGAAATAAACCATTATCTGTGCCTGTAGCAAAAAAAACCACAACATGTAGTTATTTGTACGCTTACTTGCCGACGGCAAATCGACAAATGAAAGGGCCAAAAACAAAGACGAATCCGATGAGCAATCAGTTGATTCAACTTCATCAAAACCAGTCAATATTTCTATATTTGGGGTTTTTTATAAATAAAATATAAAGCTGGAATTTTTGCTGCCTTGTCGGGATACAAAAGAAAAAGAATTAGTAATCATGCCTGGGAAATAAGACGCAGATCGATTCAATGCATTGAAATGAACCCATTATTTCTGGAATGATGCTTACTTTGCGGAGTCAAACAAGTGTCGAGAAGATAAGAAACGACTCTATACAAGGTTATATTCTGTGCCTGAAAATCAAAAAAACATACTAGATGATGTGTCCACGCCATTGACACTACCCCTCATATATTATAATCCGGTTATAACTTGGAATTAAAAAAGAATCTGTGATTCCAACGAGTCGCAAGTAGAGATCGCAAAGTACTCGTTTTGAAGATGACTTGAAGCACCGGAACAAAAAGGGGGAGTTCCCGAGATGCCTAACCGTCATGTGGCCAGCCAAGGTTCGAATACCGTTGCGGAACGTCCCTTCGCCATATTTTATGTCAACAAACGGGTGCCTGAAGAAATCCACACCGAAACGGTCATGGCCGAAGGGCCGGATCAGGCCTGCGCCATCGCCGCTGAGAAGCATCGGCAAGACGTTATCCTCCATGTGCGCGCCATTGGTGAACCAAATGGCGACCAGGCAACGTCCCTGAAAAAGAAGACACCCTCACCCCTGCCCGGCGCCCGCTTCATCAAAGGCGAATTTCGGGCCGTCCCCTTCAACGACGAATTACTGCTGGAAACGGTTCCCGACTGAAGGCCAATGAAGCTACTATCCGGTGTCTCGGATAGGAATTCTTCATGCGCATCGGCATCGATTTGGGCGGCAGCAAGATCGAAGGCATTGTCCTCGGCGATAATGGCGACCAGGTGGCGCGCCTTCGCATTGATACGCCGGCCGGGGATTATGCCGCCACCGTATCCGCCGTCGCCACACTGGTCGCTGATCTGGAAGGGCAAGCCGCCATCGGGGGTATGAAAATTCCCGTCGGAGTCGGCATCCCCGGTACCGTATCACCGGCATCATCGCTGGTTAAGAACGCCAACTCGACCTGCCTGATCGGCCAGCCCCTGGACCGGGACCTGGAAACGGCGCTGTCGCGGCCGGTGAGGCTTGCCAATGACGCCAACTGTTTCGCCGTGTCGGAAGCCATCGACGGGGCGGCCGCCGGTGCCAATGTGGTATTCGGCGTTATTCTTGGCACCGGAGTCGGTGGTGGCGTGGTCATCAATGGAACGGTGATGCGTGGCGTCAACGCCATCGCCGGGGAATGGGGCCATAACCCCCTGCCCTGGCCCTGGCCACATGAACTTCCCGGCCCGGCATGCTATTGCGGATTAACCGGCTGCATCGAGACCTTCCTGTCGGGCGCTGGCCTTAGCTCAGACAGTGGGCTTTCCTTAAGCGCCGCCGACATCGCCGCCACCAACACCCCGGCGGCGCGGGCCGCTCTGGACCGGTATGAAAACCGCCTGGCCAGGGCCCTGGCATCGGTGATCAATAGTCTCGACCCAGATGTCATTGTCCTCGGCGGCGGGCTGTCCAATATATCCCGGCTCTACGAAAATGTTCCCGGGCTATGGGCTGAATGGGTTTTCTCGGACCGAGTCGATACCCGGCTTGTGCGCAACGCCCACGGCGATTCAGGCGGCGTTCGCGGTGCCGCTTGGCTGTGGCCTACTGTGCGCGATTAAAAGCTAGAGTTCACCAGCTGGCAAGGTGACTGAGAACCGCGAACCTTTTCCAGGGTTACTTTCCACCTGAATATTGCCGCCAAGATTCTTGGCCAAATCGGCGCACAGGGGCAGGCCAAGGCCGGTTCCTTTCTCGCCCAAGGTTCCAAGAGTCGTGGTTTTCCGGTCTATGGCAAACAATTGATGGATAATGGATACCGGAATCCCGATTCCGGTATCCACGACGGAAATTTCAACCATCTTACCCTTGCCATGGGGAGTACCTATGCCCTGGTGACTTTCCTTATTTTAAAGTTCGAGATTCGGCAGCAAGGCATTTGATAACAGAAATCCGATCATTGAGTTTTTCTATATGGGTCAAAAGTTTATCTTGGCTCAGTACCGTTCCATCCGATGCCTTCGCAGTGCCTTCTCTATCGTAAATGCTCTGCATCTTGTTCAGTTGGTTGATCCACTTGTCGAGGTAAGGAGCCCAGTTGCCGTTGTGCTTTCTATCGACGTAATCAACCATGCTGAAGTGGGTTGTGGTCCCCCACCAACTGACAATCGGCGCTTCTTTGCACTTGCTGCTGAAGGGCCAATTTGAACCGGCCGTCTCTGTGGATGGTGTCTCGGATATGACTTCTGCATTATTTCTAAAGTTCAGAAATGCGCCGCCCCCGATCAGCAACAAGATAACCAGAGCCGCAGCCATGATCAGCAGGCCACGGCTTTTTCCTTGCGCCGCTGCAGCTGGTTGATGGGGACCGCCAGATAACACGCCTTGCCCACCGGAAGGGTCGGGCTCTGGCACCGGGGGCGTCTTTTGTGAGGCCCGCATGGCCGTGATCTGGCTCAGATGATTATTAACCTTTGCAATGACGATTTTAGAATCGAATGGTTTGGTGATGTAGTCAACCGCTCCCAGTTGCAGGCCTTCCGTAACGTCTTTTTCGTTGCACATCCCAGTCAGGAAAATGACCGGGATGTGCTGCGTATCCGTATTTTTTTTCAGTCGTCGGCAGACTTCAAAGCCGTCCATCTCGGGCATATCGACATCAAGAAGAATCAAATCGGGTCTGTGTGTTTTAGTAAGCTCCAGCGCCTTGATACCGCTCGGCGCAAAGGAGACACTGACTTCGTCCTGAAGAATGTCGATCAAGTAATCGAGAATATCGCGGTCATCGTCAACGATAAGGATTTTGTTGGCAGTTTTCATGGTTAGAAATTCACTCTAACTGACGGTTCTCAAGGTATTCGAGACAGGATTTTTAGGTAACCATCTTCGGATAAAGGTATCCCCATTCACTAAAAACAACTGTGACGGTTATCACATTCATAAAATTTAACTAAAATGCTGTATAAATTTCCGGTGTCCGAGTTAATTCAGATCGGGTCACTTTGTATCGAAATATTTGAACCGTTGATTGCCCCTTCGACTGTGTTTGACACTAATATCCGTTACTGACGACAAGCTGACCTTCACAGAAAAACTACCTTTTCGTGCATTCGTCACCTTTTCAGGTGTCCTGCCCGACCCTCCCCAACCCGGAATCATTTCCCTATCTAATCCAGAATTTGCTCCCGGCCCGGCAAATTTTGCCCCCTACCCATAGTGCTAACCTATTGATTTAGCTCATTTCCATACTTGGCACGCCCCTTGCTGGATAAACAATGAAATCCACGAAGATTTTGTTAATGATTCGACACTATGACTCGCTGTTAAGAACTTAAATAAGCGAAGGGATGAAACATTGAATATTTCCACTCTCGCGCTGCGGCCCCAGGATCTGCAAACCCCAGATCAGGATATGTCAAGCAGCAGCGACCTGATCGGGGCTGTGAGCAAACTTGTCGACTGCCTTAAACGTTCCCATAGCCATCTCGGCCATCGGGCTGGATATTATGATGGCGCCGCCGCCGCTGAGGCGATCGGTGCCGCCATGTCTGCAGATGTTACTATTACAGAGCTGACGGCCCGCGTCGCCGAACTGGAGCAGTTGGCCGAAACCGATGAACTGACCGGGCTGCTGAACCGCCGTGGCTTCGATCAAATTCTCCATCGTTCCATGGCCAGCGCCGATCGTTACGATGAGCAAGGCGTCCTGATCTACATTGATCTGGACAGCTTCAAGCCGATTAACGACACCCATGGCCACGCCGCCGGCGACGAGGTTCTGCGCAAGGTGGCGTGCGCCCTTATAGAAAATACCCGTGATACTGACTACGTGGGTCGGCTCGGCGGTGACGAATTTGCCGTCCTGCTGACCCGGACCTCATGGATAAACGGCCTGAAAAGAGCGGGAAATATAGAAGGCCAGCTAAATAGCATGATGGTCGGCTGGCAGGGTCGGAAGATTTCCGTTCGTGCCAGTCTGGGCCTACAGAAATATGGCGCTAGGGACATCGGGCACGACATTCTGTGCCGGGCCGACGAAGCCATGTACCAAACCAAGCGATTAAGATCAGAACTGCTTCCCGAAACGAAGGCGCGCCGCCTTGCTTAAGGCACGATAGCAGCGACAGGAGGCATCCACCTCTCTCCCCCTCTCGCGGTTGCGTCCCCCGCACCGTGAGCTCTTAGCCCCACTCCCCGAAAATGGGGGTGGGGTCAATTTCAAGGCTCGGAACAGGCGACCGGACTAGACCATGAAAGTCGACCAACATATCAGCCTAGCCAAAATGAGTGATCGGAACACACCGATCGCCGTTGATCGTCAGCTGGTTCCGGTCAAAAAAATAGAACCCCCGGCCGTTAGCGGCCCGCTGGTCGATCAATCCGAAAACGTCCTGGTCGGTCTGGGCACCGGGAAACGCCTGCGGTCCGTCGATGTGCGTTTTCTGAGTCCGCGTCAAATGACGGAGACCAGCCTCGATCTTTATGTCATCGGCGCCATTGGCTGGGATGAACACGCCCTGCTCTCGTTCCAGGCCGAACTGCACCCGGATTTTAACAGCACCATTGGCGCCCTGACCGGCGAGACGGCACAGCCCGACCGCGAGCGAGATTTTCTTGAGGAATGGGAAAAACGGCTACAATTTGAACGACGCCACAACTTTGGCAACGCGAAACGCATTCGCAACATCGATCACATCGTCAACGTACTTCGTCAACTCGATGCACCGATTGATCTTTCCGTTTAGGAATCGCTAGAAGGTTTAACTGCCGTGGCCAGCAGCCACTGGCGGCGATCGATTTGGACCTGCCAGGCTTCCTTGAAGCCTGAGTCGCCGATGGCGCGGCGGACGGACGCCTTGTCATCCATACTGAACGGGCCAACGGCAACACGGTAGATTTCTTCGTCGTTCAGGCGCAAAGCCATGACGGCTGGGCCAAGGGCCGGGTTATTCTGGACCAAACGGCGGGCATTGTCCCGATTGCGGAAGCTGCCGATAACGTAATACAGATCGGCATCGTTGCGGGTACTCCACACATGCAGGCCGCTAATCAATACCCGTTCCTTGATATGCGCCGGCGCAGATACGCTGCCTGGCGCATCGGGCACTTTTTCAACATCAAGTGACGGCGAACCAGAATCTGGAGAAACAGGGGCAAGGGCGGCTATGGTTGTGGTGTTGCTGCCCGTTTCATCAGTGGTGCAGATGTCCTCGCCCTTGAAGCCCCGCCACAGGGCGCAATCTTTCTGCGCGAGTGCCGAAATTCCGTGATCGGCCAGCGACTTGTCTGTGGTCAAAAAAGAAACCCCGTCGGCGGCCCATGACACGACCTGCAAAGGAATCGGTACCGCGCAACCGGCTAACAGCATGGCCGATGCCAGCACGCCGGCCAAACGAGTGGCCTGCCAAGTTCCTTTATCCATCAAACTCATTACTGTTCTTACCACTTAATATTGCTACCAAATCGCGTGTATAGATTAAGTATGCTCAATAACCAATGAAACTACCAGAAATAATGCTTATTCTTTATTTCCTGTATAGTATCGAGGCGATACCGGGTATAAAAACAAAGGGTTATGGGCTATCAGACGAAAATATTCAATTATTGTCCGGGCCGTCTTTTTTTACCGGTTTTGGCAGGTTGAGCTTCAGGAAAAGCTCTTTCAGGCGTGAATCCTCGACCACAGCCGGGGCTCCCATCAACAGGTCTTCTGCCTGCTGGTTCATGGGGAAGGCGATGACCTCGCGAATATTCGGCTCGTCGGCCAGCATCATGACAATACGGTCGATCCCCGGGGCTGAGCCACCGTGGGGCGGGGCGCCGAAGCGAAACGCCTTCAGCATGCCGCCAAACTGCTCCTCGACCACATCGGCACCGTAGCCGGCAATCTCGAAAGCCTTGAGCATGATGTCCGGGCGGTGGTTCCGGATGGCCCCGCTCGACAATTCGATACCGTTGCAGACGATGTCGTACTGATAGGCGAGAATGTCCAGAGGATCCTTGCTTTCCAGTACCTCCATACCGCCCTGGGGCATGGAAAACGGATTGTGGCTGAATTCGATCTTGCCGGTGTCTTCTTCCATTTCGTACATGGGATAATCGACGATCCAGCAAAACTTGAAGACGCCTTTTTCCAGCAGGCCAAGCTCATCACACACGCGGGTACGGGCAAGCCCGGAAAACCGTGCCGCATCGGCGGGCTGACCGCAAACGAAAAACACCGCATCGCCATCGCCGATATCCGGGTTGACCGCGTTCAACGCCTGCTTGATGGCCTGGGTACGGTCGGCTTCCAGATTTTTGCCGATCGGCCCCTTGGTCCCGCCATCGGCAAAAATAATATAGCCGAGGCCGCCAGCGCCTTCATCCCGGGCCCAGTCGTTGAGCTTGTCGAAGAAGCTGCGTGGCCGGTCGGCGGCACCGGGAGCCGGAATGGCGCGCACCACGGCACCTTTTTCGACGTTCTTGGCAAACAGGCCGAAACCGGACCCCCGGAACGCCTCGGTGACGTCGGCGATGATCAACGGATTTCGCAAATCCGGCTTGTCGTTACCGTAGCGCAGCATGGATTCAGCATAGGGAATCTGCTGGAATGGCAACCCGCTGACTTTACGGCCATCGGCAAATTCCTCGAACACGCCATGCAACACCGGCTCTATGGCCGCGAACACATCATCCTGGGTGACATAGGCCATTTCGAAGTCGAGTTGGTAAAACTCGCCGGGGCTGCGGTCGGCGCGGGCATCTTCGTCGCGGAAACACGGCGCAATCTGGAAATACTTGTCAAAACCGGAAACCATCAACAACTGTTTGAACTGCTGCGGGGCCTGCGGCAGGGCGTAGAACTTGCCCGGGTGAATGCGGCTCGGCACCAGATAGTCGCGAGCCCCCTCAGGGCTGGAAGCGGTCAGGATCGGCGTCTGCATTTCCAGAAATCCCTGATCGGTCATACGGCGGCGAATGCTTGAGATAACATTGCTGCGCAGCACGATGTTGGCGTGAACACTGTCGCGCCGAAGATCCAGAAACCGGTGCGAGAGGCGCATTTCGTCGGAATATTCGGCCTCGCCGGCAACCTGCATGGGCAGCACCTCGGCCGGGTTTTCAACAATAAGTTCCTTGATCATCAATTCGACCTGGCCGGTCGGCAGGTTGGCATTGATGGTGTCATCCGAGCGCCGGGCAATATTACCGGTTACCGTCAGCACACTTTCCGGGCGGGCGCTTTCGGCCATTTCAAACAGTGGGCTGGAAATGTCGATGACGCACTGGGTCAACCCGTAGTGATCGCGAAGATCGATAAACATCAGGTTGCCGTGATCGCGCTTGCGGTGAATCCAGCCGGAAAGCCGGGCGACCGTATCGGCATCCTTGATTGTCAGTTCGCCGCAGGTATGGGTCCTGTAGGGGTGCATATGGGCTATCTTTCGCCGTTTAAGTCTGTACATCCAATTTGCGCGCAAAAGCACACCGTAGTGGGCCTAATGTCAAGGCCAGATGCGAATTTTGGCAATATTCCTCAACAATCTTTCCCTGCGCCAAATTTGTCTATATACGTCTGCCTATGCCATTAATAACCGATACAGACACCCTCGACGCCTTCTGCAAAAGCCTTGTAGAAGAACCCTTCATCACCGTCGATACAGAATTCATGCGTGAAAAGACCTATTGGCCTATCCTCTGCCTTGTCCAGGTGGCCGGTACCGACGATGCCCGGGTCATCGACGCCATGGCCCCCGGAATCGACCTTGCCCCCCTGTTTGAATTGATGGATAACCCGAAAATACTCAAGGTTTTCCATGCCGCCCGCCAGGATCTGGAGATTTTTTATCAATTAATGGGGCATCTGCCGACACCGTTATTCGACACCCAGATCGCGGCCATGGTTTGCGGATTTGGCGATTCGGTCGGCTACCAGACCCTGATAGAGAAACTGACCAAGGCGCATATCGATAAATCATCGCGTTTTACCGACTGGTCGGTGCGGCCTTTGAGCGAACGCCAGATCACGTACGCGCTGTCCGATGTCACCCATTTACGCGACGCCTATCGCAAGCTGGCCGACAAACTGCACCAGAACGGCCGCGAGGCCTGGCTGGATGAGGAAATGGAAACCCTGATGGCGGATCGCACCTATGATCCAGACCCGCAGGATTCTTACCGCCGCATCAAGTCAAAGGGCGCCAACCCGCGCCTGCTGGCGATCCTGCGCGAACTGGCAGCCTGGCGCGAGCTTGAATGCCGCAAGCGCGATCTGCCCCGCAACCGTGTCCTGCGCGACGAAGCGCTGCTGGAAATAGCCCATCACACGCCGAAAACCGTGGAAGAGCTTGCCCGCACCCGCGGCCTCGGCCAACGACTGGCCGAAGGCTCCATGGGGGCCGGGATTCTCGAAGCCGTCATTCGCGGCAAGGCCGTCGCCGACGCCGACCTGCCGAAAATAAAGGCCAAGAAAAACCTGCCGCGCGGCATCGGCCCGATTATCGATCTTCTGAAAGTGCTGCTGAAAATGAAATGTGACACATCGGACGTTGCCCAGAAACTGCTGGCATCAAGCGCCGACATCGAACAGATTGCCGCCTTCGGCGAAGAAGCCGATGTCGCCGCCATGCACGGCTGGCGCCGGGAACTGTTCGGCGAAGACGCGCTTCGCCTGAAGAATGGTGAAATCGGTTTCGCCATCAAGGGCCAAAACCTGTCGCTGATTACACCGGCCAAAGACTAATTCAGGCGAACTTGCCCTTCAGATCAAGGCAGCGGGCCAGCGTTTTCAACCGGCGTTCGACGGTTTCACTGACAAACAATTCATTCGGCAAATCATCGGGAAGTTCCAGAATCAACTTGTTGCTGCCCAGCTTCAACCGGGTCTTCGACAGCACGTCCGGGGCGCTGCCGGAAATCGTGTGCGCCAGCCTGAGTCCAAACCCGACGACCCGCACCCAGGCAAGCTGACCGGCATCGAGAAGCCCGCGCACCGGTGCCACCAATTTTGAATCCGCTTCCCCGTTGTAGCGCACATAAATGGCATCGGCGATCAGCACCCGTTGTTGATGGGTCAAACCCGCAAACGGTATCCTGAGCACCCGGTGAAACGCGTGCTCGGCCCGGTAGTCAGGATGCTCGTTCCAGCCGATATCGCTGAGCAGGCAGGCGGCCAGTCGAAGCCTTTTTTCCGACGCGCTTTCGTCTGAGAACAGGGGGCTCATCCATTCCAGGATTTCCTCGCCCCGTATGGCAAAACGTCCGGTACGTTCGGCAAATCCGATGCTGGCACTGATCAGCGGGTCTTGATGGCGAAGTTCCTTGGGCAGGGTATCGAGAAGTTTGCCTTCGCGCATGCCGAAACCGGAAAACACAAGCTCTTCCGGTTTCGCCGTCTTGAGCAGGGCTTCCAAAACCATGGCCGCGTACGGCAAGGTTTCCAGGCGGCGCTTTGGCACGCCGGTAATTCCCTCAAGACTGTCATGGCTGAGCCCGGCGATCATGCGTGTCAACCGCAAGGCATCGGCCCTGCGGATGGTGAAATTATCGACCACATGCAAAGGATGGCCCATTTGGTCGATAAGGATACGTGCCAGCGCCCGACATGATCCACCGATGGCATAGAGCGTCCGCCCCTTCGCCTTGCCGATCCATGGCAGGCTATCAATGGCCTGCTCGATTATGTCTTTCAGCGATCCACTACTGGCGGCTTCTGCCAAACGCAGGTGACCCAGCGGCAGCGTTCCCTGTTCACCGAAGTTACCATGATCAAGCGACACAAGGTCGAGGCTGCCGCCACCCAGGTCACCGACCAGTCCGTCCGCCAGGGGAACGCCGGAAAGCAGCCCCATGGCCGCCATGCGGGCTTCTTCTTCGCCGCTCAACACCTGTATGTCGCGGCCAAAGCGGCGTTTGACCTCGGCAACGAAATCGGGGCCGTCGGTGGCATCGCGAACGGCCGCCGTCGCCACCAGTTCCAGATGCTCGACGCTCATGGCGGCGCTCAGGTTGATGAAGCGCGACAGGCTGCTCAGCGCCAGCACGACGCCATCTGGATTAAGCTTGCCAGTGCTCGCCATGCCACGTGCCAGTTCGCACTGTGCCTTTTCATTGAACATGGGAATCGGCAAGCGCAGTGGTGCGTCATAAACGACCAGGCGAACGGTGCTGGAGCCGATGTCGACGATGGCGACTTTGCCCGGTTGCCGTGGCAAAGAGGAAGTTGAATTCATCAGGTTTTCAATACCAGTCGCGGTGCCACATCGGCACGGTTTTTCCCTGCACTGCCCAATCCGGACAGGCTCACATTGGACATAAAGTAATTATGGGCGCTGAACGGATCAATATCATTTTCGTCTTTATCCCGTGCCGGTTTCGCAATGTTAATGCGCGCGTATGTCCCATCAGCACCAAGAGTCCAGCTTTGCGCCGTATCATTCATGTTGGCCACCAGAATTTCATCCAGAACCTGTTCATGAACCGTCGGGTCCGTTATCGGCACCATGACCTCGACGCGCCAATCCATATTGCGCTGCATCCAGTCGGCCGATGAAATAAACACAAGCGCCTTGCGTGACGGCAACTTGTGGCCGTTGCCGAAGGTCATGATACGGGCATGTTCAAGGAAACGCCCGACGATGCTCTTGACCCGGATATTTTCCGACAGACCGGGAATGCCGGGGCGCAAACAACAAATGCCGCGCACCACCAGATCGATTTTGACCCCGGCCATCGAGGCCCGGTAAAGGGCGTCGATGATACTTTCGTCAACAAGCGCGTTGAGCTTGGCCCATATGCTCGCTGGCCGGCCAGCCCGGGCGTGTTCTATTTCATTTTCGATGTGCCGGATAACCGACTGGCGCAGATCCAGCGGCGCTGCCGAGAGCTTTTCCAGGGGCTCCGGCTTGGCGGTGCCGGTCATAAAATTAAAAATTCGCGCCGTGTCCCGGCACAAAGCCTCGTCACACGTAAAGAATGACAGGTCGCTGTAAACCTTGGCCGTTTGCGGATGATAATTACCGGTGCCGAAGTGGACATAAGTCCGCATCCCCCGGCCCGTGCTTGAATGACGGATAACAAGGCTGATCTTGGCGTGAATTTTCTTGTCCGGCAAGCCGTAGACAACCTGGGCACCAGCCCGTTCCAGATCGCGGGCCCAACGGATGTTGGCTTCCTCGTCAAAGCGCGCCTTCAACTCGACCATGGCGGTCACCGATTTACCAGCTTCTGCCGCTTCAATCAGGGCCTTGACGATGGGCGAATTGTCGCTGGTCCGGTAAAGGGTCTGCTTGATTGCCACCACCTTGGGGTCTCGTGCCGCCTGTTGCAGGAACTGTACAACCACATCAAAGCTTTCATAGGGATGGTGGACAATCATGTCCTTGCTACGAATGGCCTCGAAGCAATCGCCGCCGCAATCGCGAATACGCTCCGGATAGCGCGCATGGAAGGCCTCAAATATCAGGTCAGGGCGTTCTTCGACGATTAACTGTTCGGTTTCTGCCAGACCCAGCAGGCCCTTCTGAAGAACAACGTCACTGGGAAGAAGGCCCAGATTTTCTACGACCAGTTCCTTTAACTCGTCCGGAATGTCGGCATTGAATGAAAGCAGGATGGTGCTGCCACGGCGGCGGCGTTTCAGCGCCGATTCAAATGTCCGGACCAGATCTTCGGCCTCTTCATCAATTTCAACGACGCTGTCACGGATGAGCCGAAAGCAACCGGTCATCAGCAGTTCGTGGTCGGGGAACAGTTTGTCCAAAAACAGGCCGATCATGTCCTCGACCGGAATAAAACGGATATGGTCACCGGGCAGCCGGATAAAGCGTTCCAGCAGATGCGGTATCGGCAGCAAGGCGCGCAATTTCTCGCCGTTCATAGTGCTTTTCAGTTTCAGGACGAGGGAAAACCCGAGATTGGGAATGAACGGGAACGGGTGCGCCGGATCGACGGCCAGCGGCGTCAACACCGGGAACACCTGCTCCATGAAATGGCCTTCCAGCCACAACATGTCTTCGTTGGACAACTCGCCCGAGCCCAGCACAGAAATGCCGGCGTCCCGCAACTCCCCCAACAGGCCCTCCAGGCATATTTGTTGATCGGCCATCAATTGCCCGGCCGATTGATGAATGGCCTGTAACTGTTCATCGGGTGTCAGGCCATCCTGGCTGGGCGTCTTGATGCCGGCGCGTACCTGCCCCTTCAAACCGGCGACGCGGACCATATAAAATTCATCCAGATTGACTGCCGAAATCGACAGGAAGCGCAGGCGCTCCAATAGCGGATGCGCCAAATTGCGGGCTTCCTCGAGGACACGGGTGTTGAACGCCAGCCATGACAGCTCGCGGTTGATGAATCGCTCACTTTTTGAGGCGTCAATCGGTCCGCCCACTGGCAAAGGTTCTACCAGTTTGGCCACCGGGGGGATATTTATACTGCCGGGTTTCTTGCTCATGTGACTGATTCTACAGATAATTTATTGGAATGTCATGCTGTGCCTAATTTCGACAAATCTGGCAGAAGCCCGGCGACTTCCCGATTGAAACCCGCGATGAATACCAGGATTTAAAATAAGCATGCTGGCGAAGTCAGGCTGGCTTTGGCACAACGAGGACTTTTTCGGTGCGGTAGCGTCCTTCACATTCATCAACAGATGTTTTAACGATGGCGGCCATCATCCCCAGATCATGTTTCAGCCAACGTTCTTTATAGTCATCGGGTATTTTTGCTTCGGTTAATGACTCTGCAAGCAGGTTGTGACGAATCATGAAAACCTCTTCGGTAATATAAAGATGTTGATGGGCGCGCATGGGTAAGCGGCCGCAAAAACCCGCAGGTTTCTGACCGAATAAATCGGCCATGAAGTCGGTCTGTTGATCTTCCAGAACCCAACGCTCCACGCCGACAAAGAATCCTTTTAACCAGGGATGGGAAAGCAACTTGTCATAAAGAATTTTGTGCACCCGCTTGATGCAGTCTTTACCTCCAATTTCATCAATAAATGACAGCGGCATGCGACAATTCTCCTAAAGAAATCAGACTGCCCTAAGACCTGGGCTGTTTACGCAAATCTTTGAGCTCATACGGATCCGTATATATATCTACCACCTCGGCGCTTGCCGCCAATGCCCGGTCTTTGGCGCTGTTTACCATCGGCGGATACCCGCACAAAAATACGCGCCAGTCTTTCAAATCCGGCAGGTCGGAAAACGCAACGTCGTCCGCCCTGCCTTGACGGTATCCTTCAGGTTCGGCCTGGCGCGAAACACAGGGAATATAATGGAAATTATCATGGGCCGCTTGCAGGGCGCGCAGCGTGTCGCCCAGATAAAGCCCGGCCACTGTCTGGCTGCCGTGGTAGAGACGGACCCGTGCCGTATGTCCCGAAAAAAGCGCATCCCTTGCAATACCAATAAGTGGTGCAAGGCCGGTACCATTACCGATGAGAAGCATATTTTGATCGGCGCGGCCCGGTTGATAAAAACAATTACCCATTGGACCTTGCACACCCAGATGATCCCCTGGCTTCAGGTCATCCATGATCCAATTGCTCATCTGGCCTCGTTCAAGGCGCTTAATATGAAATTCAAGACGGCTATCCATTTTTGGCACACTGGCCAGTGAATAGCTGCGGGCCAACCCATCTTCGCGGCGCAAATTCATGAATTGGCCGGCGCGGTAATAGAGGGGGGTCGTCGGTTCCAGGAAAATCCGGCAGATATCTTGCTGCAGATATTCTATGTCCTGCACCACAGTCGGGCCGAACAAATCCTGCTGGTCTATATTGACGACGCGCATATCCGATGTTGGCTGGCATACACAAGGCAGGAAATGTCCCTGGGCCGCCATGGATTCCCGCAAACCATCCTGGGCGAGCGCTGGCACGTCGCCTTCCTCCACCCGCATGACGCAGGTTACGCAAACCCCCATCTTGCAGGAATACGGGACGTCCTGCCCATTTTCGAGCAACACTTCAAGGACCGTTTGGCCGGCCCTGCAAGGAAAGACGCGGTTATAAAAGTGTAAGCTGGCCATAATGGCGGATTGCAGGATTTACAGGCTGTTATGGGTGCTGTCGCAAATGGCGCCGCGCTTGCTGGCCTTGCAGCCACAAAAGGATACCCTTTTGGTCGCTTCCGCCGTGTAGAGCACGGGTTCAATGCCGGTGCCTTCGTGGGAACCATCGCAAAAAGGCTGCGTCTTGCTGCGACCACAGGCACACCAATTATAGGTTTTGCCTTCTTCTACTTCCTCAAAATAGGGGAAGGGTTGGGCTACTACAGGATCGGTCATTGACAAAACTCCATGTTTGAATGGTCAAAATACCAGTGTCGTCTGGTTGGCAAAAGAATAGAATCTATAAAGGTTTTCAGAGCATTAATGGACGATACGGGGAGCAGTAAAAATCGACAAAATCTAACTTGGGGGGTGGCCAGTCCACCTACAAGGTATGAATTAAGCAGCCCATGGAAATTCTGCCATCTGCGGTCTTTAAATGCCCGCCTTCCGCTCAAGAGCGGCCATTGTCACCCGTTCCCGAAATTGGGTGAAATTCTATCCTCCCCAAAAATTTTCCAATTAAGGGCGAAATAAACCTTGAATTGGTGATGGATTCTACAATCTGACAACTAGGTGGAAATTCTTTTCTTCATTTCAAGGAGGTCTCGATGCTCAAGAAAAGTCCCGTTGATGCTAAAATGTTTCAGCAAATGGTCGACAACATCCCGGTCAACGTCATGATCTGTGACCTCAAGGATTTCCGCATCACCTATATGAATCAGACCAGCCTGGACACCCTGCGCACCATTGAAAAGTTGCTGCCGTGCCGGGCCGACGAAATGCTGGGTCAGTGCATCGATATTTTCCATAAAGCCCCCGAGCATCAGCGCCGCCTGCTGGCCGATCCCAGAAACCTGCCGTTCCAGTCCAATATCAAACTGGGTGATGAAACCCTTGATCTGCTGGTTACCGCCATCACCGACAGTGGCGGCAAGTATGTAGCACCGATGCTGACGTGGAGCGTCATTACCGACAAGATCAAGGCCGAAGAAGCAACCAACCGCCAGGAGCAAATGCTCGATCAGATGCCCATCAACGTCATGTTCCTGGAGCCGGAAAACTTCAACATCACCTACGTCAACAAGACCAGCACCGATACCCTGAGGCCCCTGGAATCCCTGCTCCCCTGCAAAGTCGATAATCTGGTTGGCCAATGTGTCGATATCTTCCATAAACACCCGGCCCATCAACGTGGTATTCTGTCGGACCCGGCAAATCTGCCCCATAACGCCAAGATCATGCTCGGTGAAGAAACCCTTGATCTGCGGGTCAACGCCATCAACAGCAAGGAAGGCAAATACATCGGCGCCATGCTGTCATGGTCGGTGGTTACCAGGCAGGTAAACATGGCCAATAACTTCGAGGCCAATATCAAGGGCGTCGTTAATTCTGTTTCGGCGGCCTCGACCCAGATGCAATCAACTGCCGAATCCATGGCCGCCACGGCCGAAGAAACCAACAATCAGGCTTCGGCCGTTGCCGCCGCGTCGGAACAGTTGGGCGCGTCGGTCAATGAAATCTCGCAACAGGTCAGCCGTTCGTCGACCATTGCCGCCACGGCCGTTGAAGAGGCCGACCGTTCCGACAAGATGATCCAGGGGTTGGCCGAAGCCGCCCAGCGGATCGGAGAGGTCGTCGGCTTGATCACCGACATCGCATCACAGACCAACCTGCTGGCGCTTAACGCGACCATCGAGGCCGCCCGCGCCGGTGATGCCGGCAAGGGCTTCGCCGTGGTGGCAAGTGAAGTTAAAAACCTTGCCAGCCAAACCGCCAAGGCGACGGACGAAATTTCCGGGCAGATCAACGCCATCCAGGGGGCAACGTCTGACGCGGTTTCTGCCATTCAGGGAATTTCCAAGACCATTAATGAAATCAGCGAGATTTCAACCGCCATATCGGCGTCGGTCGAGGAACAAAGCGCAGCGACCCAGGAAGTGACCGGCAACATCACCGGCGTCACCACCGCATCCGGCGAAACCGGGCAGGCCGCCAATCAGGTTCTGGAAGCGGCACGCGAACTGTCGCAACAGGCTGAGCATCTGGGCGTACAGGTCGATGACTTCCTGGTCGAAATTCGCGAAGAGGGCGACTCCTCAAAAAAAAAGTAGATAAACCGGCCCCCGGGCCAACCGCGGGCGGTGACAAAGTTGTCACCGCTTCCGCGCCGCCCCCCAAACCCGCGCCGACCGCGACCAGCAGCGACGGACCATTCTCGGGCCGCCAGATCGAGGTTGTCAAAGGCACCTTTGCCAAGGTCCTTCCGATTGCCGATCAGGCTGCCGAACTTTTCTACAACAAGCTGTTCGAACTTGATCCCAATCTGCGTCCCTTGTTCAAAGGTGATATGACCGAACAGGGCCGCAAATTGATGACCATGATCAAGACTACCGTTAACGGCCTGGACAAGCTCGACACCATCCTTCCGGCGGTCGAGAGCCTGGGCAAACGCCATGGCGGTTACGGGGCCAAGGACGGCGACTACGATACCGTCGGTACGGCCCTGCTGTGGACATTGGGACAGGAACTTGGAGCCGATTTCACCCCCGAAGCCGAAGACGCCTGGACCAGCGTCTACGGCACCATAGCGGCAACCATGAAGTATGCGGCAAAGGCCTGACCGCGGTCAGTTAAGCGGCGCGATCTGGATATCCTTGGCGGCGGCGTAATCGATGTGTTCGCCGTCGCCGGTAAGGTCAACGATCAGCCGTCCTGATGGGTGTTGAAAAAATTCCAGACGAAGCACACCGCTTGCTTATCAAAATGTGCCCGGAAATCCGCCACCATCGATCAGCAAATTCTGGCCGGTAATATACCCCGCCTGAGCTGAACAAATGAAGGCACATAGCTCGCCGAATTCAGACGGATCACCGAAACGCCCGGCAGGATTTGACGCCATACGTTCGCTCCGCATGGCATCGATGCTTTTCCCCGCCGCCTTGGCCGATACTTCCAGGTTGGCGTTCAATCTATCCGTATCGAACGGTCCCGGCAGGATGTTGTTAATGGTGACATTATCACGCACCGTCTTGCGGGAAATTCCGGCAATGAACCCGGTCAGTCCGGACCTGGCCCCGTTGGAAAGCCCCAGAATATCGATCGGCGCCTTGACCGCACTCGACGTAATATTGACGATGCGCCCAAACTTGCGTTTCTGCATGCCGTCGACAGTCGCCTTGATCATAAAAATTGCGCTCAGCATGTTGGCATCGATGGCGGCGATCCAGTCGTCCCGATCCCAGTCGTGAAAATCGCCGGGCGGTGGGCCGCCGGCATTATTGATCAGAATGTCCGGCGACGAACACCGGGCCAGCACGGCGGCGCGGCCGTCTTCGGATGCGATGTCGGCGGCAACGGTGGTCACCGTCGCCCCCGTCTGCCTGCGGATATCCTCGGCCGTGGCCTCCAGCGTATCGGAGGTCCGCGCGACAATGGTCACCTCGGCCCCTTCGCGGGCCAGCGACATGGCGCATGCCCTTCCCAGACCCTTGCTGGCGGCGCATACAAGTGCCCTCTTGCCGGCTATTCCCAAATCCATGACTCAATCCTTCTCCAGAGTTTCCAGCACCCTGCGCAGCAACGGCACGGTGATATTCTTTTTTTCGGCCAGCGCCATCCGGTCGGCAGCCTCGACCAGTTGCCGAACCGCATCAAACGAGCGCTCCATGCGGGGCTGCACATAGGCGAGCACCTCATCATCGACCGCCAGTTGTCGATCGGCAAACTGCTTGACCAGAACGGCGGCGATCAAGGCATCGTCGGGCGCGCCAATTTCGACCACGGCAGACGCCTTCAACCGCGAGGCCAGATCGGCCAGCTTGATCGGCCACCGCGATGGCGGCGTTTTAGCGGTAACGAGCAGCCGCCGGCCACTTTCGCGGGCCGAGTTGTAAAGATGAAACAGGGCCTCCTCAAGCTTGCCGTCGCCGACAAAATTATCCATGTCATCAATCACCCATGCCGAGGCGTCACGCCCAGCCACTTCCAGGGGCGGCGCCATCAGGGCGGCACGATCAAGGACGGCGCCGCCGCTAAGGCCTAAAAAAACCTGCGCCAGATGGCTTTTGCCGCAACCCGGTGGTCCGGCGACGACCACAACCGGCGACGGCCAGTCGGGCCAACGGTCAATCCAGGCAATCGCCGCGTCATTGCACGGCGCGACAAGGAAGTCTTCGCCGCCGAGAGCCGGACGATGATCAAATTCAAGGACGAGTTGCGAAGGCGCTTTCAAAGTTTGTCAGCTACCCTCGCCACCATAAAGGGGGCTTTCCAGATAGCGAGCCGTTGCGAAACGCACCAGAACGCCGATCACGGCGGTCACCGGAACCGCTAGCAATACACCGGTGAAACCGAACAGGGCGCCGCCGGCGAGAAGTGCAAAGACAATCCATACCGGATGCAACCCGACCCGGTCGCCAACCAGCTTGGGCGTCAGGAAATAACTTTCGGCCGTCTGACCGACGAAGAAGATGGCGGCGACGATGATCACGCTTGTGGTTTCGGGGAACTGGAATAACGCGATGCCGACCCCGGTCAGCATACCGATGCCGGCGCCAACATATGGCACGAACGAAATAATCCCGGTGCCAAGCCCGACCAACAGGCCGAAATCCAGCCCGATAATGGTCAGGCCTGTCGCATAGAAAATGCCAAGGACAAAACAGACACTGGCCTGACCGCGCACGAATGCGGCCAACGTTGCATCAATGGCGGCCGCTTGTTCACGAATGGTCACGGCCGAGCGCCGCGGCAGCAACCCGTCAAAGTGGGCTACAATGCGGTCCCAATCGCGCAACAGATAAAATGCGACCAGCGGCGTGATGATCAGCAGCGACAGCAGATTAAAGAACGCCAGCCCGCCACTCCAGACATCCTGAAGCAACCCGCCGAGCCAGCCGAGGGCGTTGCCGGCATATGATCCTGCGGTCCCCTTAAGGTCTGATATCTGGCCACTGGAAAGACGTTCATTGAGAGTTTCAAGCAATGGTGCCGACTGTTCCCGGGCCGCATCTATCAGCTCTGGAATGTGGGCGATCAGCCCGACCACCTGGGCCTGCAACAACGGATAGATCAGCACCAGCAGGGCACCGGCAAGGGCCAGGAACCCGGCGATGACGACGGCAGCCGCCAACCCTCGCGAGACACCGGCTTTTTCCAGCCTGTCGGCGACCGGATCGAAGAAATAGGCGACCGCCAACCCGGCCACGAACGGCACCAACACACCGCTGAGCATGTAAAGCAGCAGGCCAAAGACGGCCAGCCCAAGAATCCAGAACAAGGCTCTTTTTTCCATACTGATTGATGGCCCTATCCGGTCGTTCATTCCTTGTCCTCCATAGCGGTCGCTTTATTGGTCCATTTAATGACGTAGAATGTACCCGATAGGAGCGTCGTTACGGCAACAATGACCACCATCATGTCCAAGAATACGCCCATGTCCACGTTAAATCCAAGGCCGCCCAAAACCAGAGCCGCCAGGACAATCTGTGCGAATGTATTGATCTTGCTGATTAACAACGGCTCCATGGTCAATGACAGGGTTACCGTCTGAAACACCAGGGCGCCACCGATAATCAGGGCATCGCGGAAAACCACCAGAATAACCAGCCAACTGGCCAAATGCTCGCCAAGGCCGAGAGCAATGTAAATACATACCAGCAGCGCCTTGTCGGCCAACGGATCCAGATAGCGGCCGAGTTCGGTTTCCATATCAAACCGCTTGGCAATATATCCATCGATGGCATCGCTGACCCCGGCGGCCATGAACAGCCAGAATGCCGCCAGCATCCGGTCATTGAGTATCAACCAAACGGTTACGGGGACCGCCGCCATTCTGGCGATACTGATAAAATTAGGGATATTCACGGGCTGCCTGATTTCAGGACGAGCACCCAATCGTCGCCTTCCCGATTGATGGCAAGGTCCGCCTGCTCCAGGGCCAGGGCAAGTTGCTCAGGTTGGCCGATGTAATTCAGATTCACCCGTGCTTCGTCCAATGACAAAATGACCAGATCGGACTTGCGGATAACCGCGACACCGCCAAGGCGGCTCCGTATTTCCAACCAATCTTGCAATCCCTTGATCCTGATTTTCACGGCAATCACGGCCTGCCTGCCGAATTGCAGGACATTGTCACGCTTCCAGTTGTCTTGTATCTGGCGTGTCAATTCGATGGTCGCCCTAAGCAGCAACTCATCCAGACTTTCACCATCGGCCGAGGCAAAGCTTTTGACCGTGGTTTGCTCCTGCATGGCAGAGCCATAACGGGTGACATAAACTTCCACCTCGGGGCGGATGCGGTCGGTGTTCAGGATCGCTTGGGCTACCAGCGTATCACCGGCGTCATAGCGCCCGGCGATTGCCGCCAAACGCTGCTCATCACCGGCCACCGCCTGCTCGGGTCCGATGGTGGCGATATCAGAGAGATCACCCTTGGGTAACAGCGTCGGCACCAGAGAAAACTGCGGTGGGTTTTTCTTCCACGCGTCCCGCCACGGGTTTGGTTCGTCCCAGAGCAAAAGGGCACCGGCAGCCTGAAAAACAGGCAACACCAGCACCGGCTTCGATGTGGTTTCGGCATACGGAATCGCCAGATCAATCATCAGGCGGCGCACATCGTCGGACTTGAAACGGTAATTCAGGGACGCCAGATAACGCACCGCCGAAGCCTTTTCCTCGGCAACCTCGAAATCCTGGACGAGGGCGGAAATCTGAACATTTCTGGAATCCGGCAACCGGTTGGCATCGACGCTGAGGGTCAGGCGCTCCAGCAAGCGGCGGAAGGCCGTTTGTTCGCCCTGCGCCAGCGCCTTGTCGCGGGCTTCTGCCGTCGATGCGGCGGTAACATCAACGGTGACGCCGCGGACCTCGAAAACACGCTGATCTTCAGCCGCCAGCGAAACCGACGAAAGGACTTGAAAAACAGCCAAAATCGCTAAAACGCGTGTGGTCCGCCTCGGACGCTGATCGGTCATTGCAAACAGCCCCAGATAAAGTATCTTCTGCTTTCGAATTTGAAACGGGAACTTAGCACACCTGACGGATGGAGGAAGCCATTAACGGCCTCAGTTACAAGGATGCGGGCGTCGATATCGACGCAGGCGATGCCCTGGTCGAGGCCATCAAGCCGCTGGCCAAGTCAACGGCGCGTGACGGCGTGGCCTCCGGGCTCGGCGGATTCGGCGCCATGTTTGATCTGAAAGCCGCCGGTTTCAAGGATCCGGTGCTGGTCGCCGGGACCGACGGCGTCGGCACCAAGCTGAAAGTCGCCATCGAAGCGGGCAAACATGACACCGTCGGCATCGATCTGGTCGCCATGTGCGTCAACGACCTGATTGTACAGGGCGCCGAGCCGCTTTTCTTCCTCGATTACTTCGCCACCGCCAAGCTTGACGTTGCCGCCGCAACGGCCATCGTTGCCGGCATCGCCGAAGGGTGCAAACAGGGCGGTTGCGCGCTGATCGGCGGCGAGACGGCGGAAATGCCCGGCATGTACGCCAAGGGCGATTATGACCTGGCCGGGTTCTGTGTCGGCGCCGTCGAACGCGCCGATATCCTGACCGGTGATAAAGTCGCCGCAGGCGACGTGATTCTTGGCCTGGCGTCGAGCGGCCTGCATTCCAACGGGTTTTCCCTGGTCCGCCGGGTGGTCGATATCAGCGGGCTTGATTACGCATCGGACGCCCCTTTCCGGCCCGCCACATCGCTGGCCGATGCCCTGCTGGAGCCGACCCGGATTTATGTCAAAAGCTGCCTCGCCGCCATTGCTGCCGGCGGCGTCCATGGCCTCGCCCACATCACCGGCGGCGGCTTGACTGAAAATATCCCGCGCGTGCTTCCCGATAATCTTGGTGCCGACCTGGACGCCGCCACATGGAAACTGCCGACGGTGTTTTCGTGGCTCGCCAAAGCCGGCGGCATCGCGCCAGAGGAAATGGCCCGCACCTTCAACTGCGGCATCGGCATGGCCGTCATCGTCGATGCCAAACGTGCCGTTGATCTGACAAAAATCCTGACCGATAACGGCGAAACCGTCTTCACCCTGGGCACCGTGGTCGCCCGCGGCGTCGGCGCGGTAACCATCGGGAATATCGACTCATGGCGCGGCTGAAACTGGCGGTCCTGATTTCGGGCCGGGGCTCGAACCTGCAATCGCTGATCGATGCCTGTGCCGATCCTGAATTTCCCGCCGAGATCGTCAGCGTCATATCCAATGTGCCCGACGTTCAGGGGCTCGAACGGGCGGCCATGGCCGACATCAGCGCCGCCGTCATCGACCACCGGAATTTCGACGGCCGGGAAGCCTTCGAAGCGACCCTCAATGCCGCCCTTGATGACAGCGCCGCCGACCTGGTCTGTCTGGCCGGGTTCATGCGGCTGCTGACCGCCGAATTTGTCAACCGCTGGCGCGACCGGCTGATCAACATCCACCCGTCCCTGCTGCCCGATTACAAGGGCCTGCACGTGCACGAACGGGTGATCGCCGCCGGTGAGGCGTTTTCCGGCTGCACGGTCCATTACGTGCGCCCCGACATGGACTCCGGCCCCATCATCAAGCAGGCCAAAGTCCCGGTCGAACCCGGCGATACCGCCGATACCCTGGCCGCCCGGGTGCTCGCCCAGGAGCACATAATCTACCCCGAAGCGGTCAGGCAGATAGCCGAGGCCTAGGACAATATCCTTGACTTTGCCCGTTAAGGCTCTATATCAGGCCCGTTACTACGTTGTGCAGTCGTCTGCTTGCGCCCTGATTGATCCCCATACTAGGTGCGTTCGGCCAAGTTGCTTTCCTGACATTGTAAACGTTTGAACCGCGAGCCCGGCATAGTGTCGGCCCGCGCAATTTTTCTATGTATTAAGGAAACTAACACTATGGCTAACGGTACCGTTAAATGGTTTAACGCCACCAAGGGCTTCGGCTTTATCGAACAGGAAGACGGCGGCAAAGACGCCTTCGTCCACATCTCCGCACTTGAGCAGGCTGGCATCAGCACGCTTGCCGACGGCCAAAAGGTCAGCTTCGAGCTGGTCCCCGGCCGCGACGGCAAAGAAGCCGCGGAAAACATTCAGCTGCGCGACTAATCGCACGGCTTTGGCGCGGAAGGCCTGAGGCCTTCCGCGCCATCAACCATTCGCCACCAAAGTGGCGTGAAAAGAGACAAATATATGACTGATTTTTCCGGGCTCGAATTGATCGAGCCCTTGCGGCGGGCACTTTCCGCCGAGGGCTATACGGCGCCGACGCCGATCCAGGCCCAATCAATACCTCATTTGCTGGGGGCCCGAGATCTTCTTGGCGTAGCGCAGACAGGCACCGGAAAAACCGCCGCCTTCGTTCTGCCCATGTTGCAGAACCTCACAGCTTCCTCCAAGGGCCGCGCCGCCCCGGGACGCCCCCGCGCCCTGATCCTGGCGCCGACCCGCGAACTGGCCGTCCAGATTGGCGACAGCGTGCAGGCCTACGGCAAATTCCTTAAAATTAACGCCACCACCATTTTCGGTGGCGCTCCCATCGGCAAGCAAATCAGGGCCTTGAACAGCGGTGTCGATATCGTCATCGCCACCCCGGGCCGCCTGATGGACCTTCTCAACCAGAAAAAACTGCGCCTCGACGAGGTCAGCATTTTCGTTCTCGACGAAGGCGACCGTATGCTCGACATGGGCTTTATTCCCGATGTCCGGCGCATCGCCAACCTGATCGCGGCGAGATGCCAGACCGTGCTGTTTTCGGCAACCATGCCGGAGGCCATCGCCAAGCTGGCTCAAGGGCTGCTCAACGACCCCGTCCGGGTCGATGTGGCACCCCAGTCAACCACGGCGGAACGCATCCATCAGCGGGTTCTGTTCGTCGACAAGCCGAAAAAACGGGCGCTGCTCAGCTCACTCCTCAAGGATGAAAGCATTTCCCGCGCCCTGGTCTTCTCGCGCACCAAGCACGGCGCCGACAAGATCGCCCGGCATCTTGAACAGGACAACGTACGAACCGGCGTCATTCACGGCAACAAGGCCCAGAATGCCCGCCAGAAGGCCTTGAACAGCTTCAAGACCGGCCAGGTTCGTATCCTGGTGGCCACCGATATCGCGGCCCGTGGCATCGATGTGGACGGCATTACCCATGTCATCAACTTCGACCTGCCCCAGGATCCGGAAACCTACGTTCACCGCATTGGCCGCACGGCCCGCGCCGGAGAAGCCGGACAGGCCATCTCGTTCTGTGATCATGAGGAACGCGATTTCCTGTATGACATCGAAAAGGTCACCCGCAAGACGGTCCCGGTCGATGCCGATCACCCCTTCCACGCGGCCGATATCGCCGCCGCCGGACCCTCCATGGGTAAATCCCGCAGCGCCAATCCGGGCAACAAATCCCGGCGTGGCGGCAATGGCGGTGGTGGCCGCAACTTTGGCGGCGGCAAGCCGCAACACCCGTCGAAAGCCTCCAAGGGCTACAAGCCCCGCGGCCACAAGGGCAAGAGCCAGGGCAACAGAGGCGGCAGTTCCCGCGCCGCCTAAAGCAGCGGCCCCAAGATAACAAAAAGCCCCGCAGGCAAAACCTGCGGGGCTTTTTTTATTCCGACTTCTCTCAGGCTTTAGCCGACGATTTCGGCGTCGGCGAAGAAGAAGCTGATTTCACGGGCGGCGCTTTCCGGGCTATCGGAGCCGTGCACCGAATTGGCCTGAACGTCGACACCATAGGCCTTGCGAACGGTGCCTTCGTCGGCGTTGGCCGGGTTGGTGGCGCCCATCACGTCGCGGTGGGCGAGGATGGCGTTTTCGCCTTCCAGGACCTGCAAGACCACCGGTCCGGAGATCATGTAGTCGACAAGTTCGCCGAAAAACGAGCGTTCATTGTGTTCGGCGTAAAAGGCTTCGGCCTGTTCGCGGGTCAGGCGCAGGCGGCGCTGGGCGATGATGCGCAAACCGGCACCCTCGAACATGGCGTTGATGTTGCCGGTGATGTTGCGTTCGGTAGCGTCCGGCTTGATGATGGACAGGGTGCGTTCTATGGCCATTCCCCTTGGTCCCTCCGTTAATAATCTTGATTAAAGTGATAACCGGACAGAATGCCCTCCTAAGGGTCATTCCCCCTACGTCCGGGCTGAGGCCGCGGTTTATAACCCCATCCTCGCCTATTGGCAAGGGTTCGCTAATATACGTTTCCCCTGCCCGTCCGCCCATGCTACATGAGCGCCCATGCTGCATATCAATGACCTGACATACCGCATCGGCGGGCGGACTCTGTTCGACAAAGCCTCGATCGCCATTCCGGCCGGTCACAAGGCCGGGTTGGTCGGCCGCAACGGTACCGGCAAGACCACATTGTTCCGGTTGATTCTGGGCGACCTGGCCGCCGACGATGGCAGCCTAAACGTACGCCCCAGGATGCGGATCGGCACCGTCGCCCAGGAAGCGCCGTCGGGCGCGCAAAGCCTGCTGGACAGTGTGCTGGCCGCCGATACGGAACGCTCGGGCCTGCTCATCGAGGCCGAAACCGCCCATGATCCGACCCGCATCGCCGATATACACACCCGCCTGGCCGATATTGACGCCCACACGGCCCCGGCCCGCGCCGCCGCCATTCTGGCCGGGCTTGGCTTCGACGACGCGGCGCAAGGACGACCCTGCTCGGAATTTTCCGGTGGCTGGCGTATGCGTGTGGCCCTTGCCGCGGTGCTGTTTTCGGCCCCCGACCTGTTGTTGCTGGATGAGCCGACCAACCACCTGGACCTGGAAGCCACCATGTGGCTGGAAAGCTATCTGGCAGCATGGCCTGGCACCCTGCTGGTGATCAGCCACGACCGCACCCTGCTGAATGTGGCGGTTGATGAAATCGTTCATTTGCAGGCGCAGAAGATGACCCGTTACGCCGGTGGCTATGATCGCTTCGAAAATACCCGACGCGAACGGCTGGCCAACGAATCCAAGATGCGCACCAAACAACTGGCTGAACAAAGCCGCATCCAGTCCTTCATCGACCGCTTCAAGGCCAAGGCGACAAAAGCCAAGCAGGCGCAAAGCCGGGTCAAGATGCTGGAAAAAATGAAACCCATCGCTTCGGTCATGGAAGAACGCACCGTCGAGTTCGATTTTCCCACCCCCGACGCCCTGCCGCCGCCGCTGATCACCCTGGATGCCGCCGTCGCCGGCTACGAAGAAGGCAACCCCATATTGCAGGGCCTCAACCAGCGCATCGACATGGACGACCGCATCGCCCTGATCGGCGCCAACGGCAATGGCAAATCGACCCTGGTCAAGCTGCTCTCGGACCGCTTGCAACCCATGGCTGGTAAAATCATCAAGTCGTCAAAATTACGGGTCGGCTATTTTGCCCAGCACCAGACCGAAGAGCTCAACGTCGCCTCGACGCCCTTTCAGGAAATGGCCAGCCGCATGCCCAGCGCCCCCGAACACCGGGTCCGGGCGCAGTTGGGACGCTTCGCCTTCGGCTCGGATTTGGCCGACAATGCCATCGCAAAACTTTCCGGTGGCGAGAAGGCGCGGCTGTTGTTCGCGCTGATGACCATCGACAAGCCCCATATCCTGCTTCTCGACGAGCCGACCAACCATCTGGATGTGGATTCACGGGAAGCGCTGGTCCACGCGCTGAACGCCTACGAAGGCGCCGTTATCCTGGTCAGCCATGATCCGCACCTGGTCGAACTGGTGGCCGACCGGTTGTGGCTGGTCGATAAAGGCGGCTGCGCCCCCTTCGACGGGGATCTGGGAGATTATCGCCAATACCTGCTCGATGCCCGCCGCGGTGGGCGCGCCGAAAAGAACAAAAACGGCGGCGGCAAGGTCAACCGCAAACAGGCCCGCAAGGAACGGGCCGAGGCGCGGGCCAATTCAACGGACCAGCGCGGCGCCGCCAAGGCGGCCGAAAAAAATCTGGAAAAGCTGGAGAAAAAAAAGGCCGATCTGGAAGCAAAGCTCGCCGACCCGAAAGTCTATGAGGGCTCGACCGCCGGGCTGATGGAATTGCAGGTCAAACTCAGCGACATCAAAAGCCAACTGGCCAAGGCCGAGGAAGCGTGGCTGGCGGCCGAGGAAAAGATCGCCAAAGCATAGCCATAAAAAAGGCCCGCCCCGAAGGCGGACCTTAAATATGCAGGAACTTCAAAAACCCACTAGTTCATAATCATGATGTCGCCCTTCATGCCGCCTTCGTAGTGGCCGGGGACGTTGCAGGCAAACTCGATCATTCCGGAGCCGGCAAATTTCCAGGTCAGCTCCTTGGTTTCAAGTTCCCCAACGGAAACTGAGTTGGGCACGGCCATTTCCATGGAATCGCCATGATCTGCCTGCATCGCCATCATCTTGCGATCGGCGGCCTGCATTTCGGCGGTGCCGAGGGTGAATTCATGCTCGGTTTCGTCCTTGTTGACGATGATAAAACGGATGACCTCGCCATTCTTGACCTTCAGGTCTTTAAGGTCATAGGCCGAATCTTCAATGGTGACGGTGATGGTTCTGGACGCCATGGAGGCCATACCGGCTTCGCCGAAGGTGATTTCTTCTCCACCATGGCCGCCCATGTCCATGCCTTCCATGCCCCCCATATCGCCGTGTTCACCGCCTGAACAGGCGGCAACCACAAGCGACAGCGCCGCTGCCCCGAAAACCGATAAATATCTGCTGCTCATTAGTTCTTCCCTCCCGTGATTATACTGATGACGGGCATCGTGCACCTTCCCGGTGCTGGAATGTCAAGGATTGAACCGACAGAAATCGCCCATTACGATTAATGGATGATCGAAGTCAAAGCCCTGAAGAAGTCATTCCGTGCCATTACTGCCCTCGACGGTATTGATTTCGTCGCCCGCGACGGCCAGGTCACCGGCCTGATCGGCCCCAATGGGGCGGGCAAGACGACGGCGCTGCGCATCATCTATTCGGTGATGCGCCCGAACGGCGGATCGGTGCATGTGGACGGATACGATGCCACCCGGGAACGCCGCCGGGTGCAGCAACGGATCGGCGTTTTGCCCGATGGCCGTGGCCTGTATCCGCGGTTGACGGCGCGGGAACACATTCGCTACTTCGGCCGCCTGCACGGCCTCGGCGGCAATGATCTTGAACAACGCATGGGCCATCTCGCCGATGTCCTTGGCATGGAAGAATTTATCGACCGCCGGGCCAAGGGATTTTCCAAGGGCCAAACCCGCAAGGTGGCTCTGGCCCGGGCCCTGGTTCATGAACCCCACAACCTTTTGCTCGACGAGCCGACCAATGGACTCGACATCGACAGTTCGCGTTCGGTGCACCGGTTGATCCGATCCATCCGCGATCAGGGCCGCTGCGTGCTGTTCTGTTCGCACATCATGTCCGAGGTCGCCAGGATATGTGACCGCATTGTGGTCATCGCCCACGGCCGTATCGCCGCCGAAGGTACGGTGCCTGAACTGATGGCGGCGACGGGGCAGGATAATCTGGAAGATGTGATGCTGGCGCTCACCGGCAGCAAAGAGGGGGCCTAGATATGTGGCGGCGCATTTCCATCGTGCTTAATAAAGAAGTTATCGACAACGCCCGCGACCGCCGCTCGTTGCTGATGGCGCTGATCTATCCGCTGATGGGGCCTTTGCTTCTGGCGCTGATGATTTATGCCATCGACAAAGTCGTCGTCACCGGCGGGGCCGATAATTCACTCACCCTGCATATCCAGGGCGCAGAACACGCCCCTGAGTTGATCAATTGGCTCAGCGCCCACGGGCACACGGTCATCCCGGCCCCGGCCGACGCCGAGGCCGCGGTTCGTGACGGCGACATCGAGGTCGCCATCGTTATCCCGGCAACTTTCGAAGATATGTTTGTGGCCGAAACAACCGCCCCGATTTCGGTCCTGGTCAACACGTCGCGGTTAACCGGCCTGATCACCATTAACCGGGTCGGCTCCATACTCAGCAGTTTCAATACGGAAATATGGGGCCAGCGTATTGCCCGTAAGGGTGTCGCTTTCCGCAGCCTGCAACCGCTAGACGTCAATCATGTCAATGTCTCGTCGGGAACCCATATCGCCGACATCCTGCTGATCATGGTGCCGCCGCTTTTCATCTTTAACCTGTTCATGGGCGGCACCTACCTCGCCATCGACACCACCTCCGGCGAGCGCGAACGGGGGTCGCTGGAACCCCTGCTGATAAATCCCATCGAGCGATGGGAGCTGGTCGGCGGCAAGTTCCTGGCGGCGCTTTTTTATACCGCCATCGCCGTGTTGGTGCAGTTGCTGGCCCTCAAGGGGGCGTTCAGCCTTGGCGGTGGTGAGAATTTAAGTTTCAACCGCACCCTGAGCTGGCAGGCGATTTTCAACATCATGGTGTTGACCCTGCCGCTGATGATGGCCGCCGTTTCGGTGCAGTTCATCATCGCCACCATGACCCGCAGCTTCAAAGAGGCACAGACCTATTTGGGATTGTTGCCGCTGGTGCCGGCGATCCCCGGCATGCTGCTGGTCTATGCGCCGGTCAAGGCCGAGGCCTGGATGATGTCGATCCCGACCTTCTCGCAGACCTTGTTGTTGGGTGAAGTGCTGCGCGGTGATCCGCTGCCCATGCTCCACGTCGCCCTGTCCATGGCGACGACGCTGGCCCTGGCCATGGTGTTGCTGTTCATCGCCACGCGGCTGTATGAACGCGAGGAACTGATTTTCGGATCTTAAATAAACACCGGCACCAGCGACGCGACCAGCAACAGGGCCATCACATAATTGAAGATGCGTAAACTGTGCGGGTTATTGATGATGCGCTGCAACCCGTGGCCGAAGCCGACCCAGGTGCCGCTGGAGGCAACGCCCAATGTTCCGAACAGTGCCGCCGTCAACGCAACGTTAAAAGGGAACTGGGCGACCGCGCCGTAGGCCGATATGGCGCCGACGGCCATCACCCAGGCCTTGGGGTTGACCCATTGAAAGGCGGCGGCCTGCATAAACGTGATCGGTTTGCCATCCGCTGCCACGTCTGTCTTCAGGGGGCCGGCGTTGGCGATGCGCCACGCCAGATACAAAAGATAAGCCGCCCCGCCGTATTTCAAGATGGTGTATAGAACCGGCAGCGCCTCGAACACGGCACCAAGGCCCAGGCCCACACCCAGCACCATGACCGTGAAGCCAACGGCGACCCCGAACAAATGGGGAAGCGCCCGCCGGAACCCGAAGTTGAGGCCCGATGTCATTAACATAATATTGTTGGGGCCGGGCGTGAACAGGGTGACCACGCAAAAGGCGGCGAGCGCCAGCAAAAGATCCGATTCTGGAATCATCGATCAGACTCCCCTACCCGGCGACCATTTCCGACCAGCCGCCGGTTTCCGTCTGCTGCAGGTATTTAAGCGTGTGCCCGGCTTCCTTGTAGGCCGTCCAGCGCATCCGGGCGGCGGCCACTTGCGCCCCGTCGTTGCCGTCAAAAATTTCGAAGCAACGCTCGAATCCGGAAACGTCGGCCGCCGTCGCCCCATCTGTCAGAAATACGAAGTCAGCCTGGTTGGGGCTTTCATCGGTTGCCGTCAGCCACAGGGGTTGATCTTCAGGCCGCCCGTCCTTCTTTGTTCCGTGGGGCAGCCATGAGCCCTGATCGTAGGCCCACAACACGGCGGCCAGTTGCTCGGCGCGGGCGTCCGACCCGGTCATGACGACCGCCCGCTTGCCCGCCCCAAGGGTTTTTTCCAGCAGTTTCGGCAACGCCTTTTCAAGCGGCCAGTGCTGCAGGTGATAGAACGAAACCTGGGTCACTTCTCGTAGTGATCGGCAACCAGCCGGTCGAGCAGACGCACACCGAAGGCGGTACCGCCCTTGGGCACGGTCGGTGCATCCTTGGCCGACCAGGTGACGCCGGCGATGTCCAGATGCGCCCACGGGGTCTTGCCCACATAGCGCTTCAGAAACTGCGCCGCGGTGGTCGATCCGGCGCCGCGCCCGTCACCGACATTTTTCATGTCGGCAACATCACAGTTGATCATCTTGTCATAAACGTCAGCCAGCGGCATCCGCCACAGGCCCTCGCCGACGTCCTCGCCGGCCTTGAACAAACGGTTCGCCAGTAGGTCGTTGTTGGAAAACAGGCCGGCCTTTTCATGGCCCAGGCAGACGATGATGGCGCCGGTCAGGGTCGCAAGATTGACCATGAATTTCGGCTTGAAACGTTCCTTGGTGTACCAAAGCGCATCGGCCAGAACCAGGCGGCCTTCGGCGTCCGTGTTGATGACTTCGATGGTCTGTCCCGACATGGATGTGACCACGTCGCCGGGCCGCTGGGCCGAACCGGAGGGCATGTTCTCGACCAGGCCGACGACACCGACCACATTGACCTTGGCCTTGCGTCCGGCCAGCGCCTTCATCAGACCGATGACCACGCCGGAGCCGGCCATGTCCCATTTCATATCTTCCATGCCGCCGGAGGGCTTGATGGAAATACCGCCGGTATCGAAGGTGACTCCCTTGCCGACGAAGGCGATGGGGGCTTCTTTCTTTTTCTTGGGGTTCCCGGTCCACTGCATGATCACCATTTTCGGCGACCGTACCGACCCCTGGGCGACGCCAAGCAGTGCGCCCATGCCGAGCTTGCGCATCTGCGCCTCGCTCAAGACCTCGACCTTGACGCCCAACTTGCTTAAGCCCTGGGCCTGCTTGGCCAGGGTTTCCGGATAGATCACGTTGGCCGGTTCGGACACCAGGTTGCGGGTCATGAACACGCCATCGGCAACCTTGCCCATGGGCGCGTAGGCCTTCCGGGCGGCGGCGGAATTTTTGCACAAAATATTGATCGCCTTCAGGGTCGGCTTGTCGTGAGCCTTTTCCTTGGTCCGGTATTTGTCGAACCGGTAGGACCGAAGGACCGCGCCGAAAGCCAGTTCGGCCGCCATGTCGGTCGGCTTCATCTTGCACTTGTCGATGCTGTCCATAAGCACCTGCACAGTGCCATGACCTTTTGTCGATAACGCCGCATAAATCAGACCGCCGACGGCCTGCATGCGCTTGGGCGTAATTTCACCGGGCTTGCCCAGGCCGACCAGCAGTAGCCGTTCATATTTGGTGCCGCCGGGGGCCAGCAGGGTCAGGGAGTGGCCCCGCGAGCCCTTGAAGCGGCTGGCCCGGATGGCGCGTTTCAGCCCGCCCTTGGTTGCCTTGTCGAGGGCCTTGGCGCTGTTGGAGAGAACGTTGCCATCAAGCACACCGACGACGGCGACTCCGGTTTTCGGCAAGGTGAGATTGGCGAAGGAAATTTTCATGTCTCGGCTGTCCTTTAATTACATACTTTTAAGATTGCTCATTCGGTTTTGCCAAATCTCAAGATCTTCGATGTCGGCATCGACGTCGTTTTCGTCGATCATTTTCTGGTGCATGGCGATCTGCTCGCTGACGGCGTTACGCACCTCGTCCAATAGTTCTTCAGAAATATCCTGAATGGTCACCTTGCCATCGAACAGCATGTCGGCGCGGTCCATCATCGACAATTTTTCGATGCGGGCGTCTATTTCGCGCCACTGCTGATACCACGAATCATACAGGGCGGATTCCGCCTTAAAGCCGGATTTTTCCATCTGTTCATCCAGATGGCCCATGATCGCCATGAATTCATTTACCGTTAGTGTCAGGGTGCTCACCGGTTTTCCTTCCCGTTTTTGTCAATAATCAGTCGGCTTGATGTTGAATTTAGCGGCCACGGCCAAGAGAACAAGGATTACTTCGCCTCGGCTTCAAGCGTGGCCTCCGCTTCGGCCTCCGTCGTCTCGATTGTCTGGATTTTCCTGTCCGAACTCAACAGCCATATAACCCCCCCCGGCAGGCCCATAACAAGCCCCCACAGGCCGAACATCAGCGACAGCACCAGCGCCCCTTCGGCGGGTACCCCGATCAGCCCGAAGGCCGTCACCATGGCCCCCTCGCGGATACCCCAGCCGGCGATGGATATGGGCAGGGTGGTGATCAGGATCACCGGCGGCACCAGAATCAGGCAATCGAGCCATGTCACATCAAGGCCCAGGGACAACGCCATCAGGTAAACGGCGAGGGTGATATTGGCATTGCCGACGATGGCCCAGAAAAGGACTTTGATCGTATGGACCGGTTGCAGGAAGACCCGCCGGGTATCGGCGGCCAGCAGCGCCAGCCCGTGCACGATGCGCCAATGACTGATGCGGGCCGGCAGCCGGTCGAGGAACATCAGCACCCCCAGCCCGGCGACCCCGACGAGGCCGATGGTGGTGACCGCCGGGGCGATCCAGGCGGCGTCCGCCGCGCCGACCCTTTCGATAAAGAAAGGCGTGGCACAGACCACCAGGATAATCAGGCCGACGACCGTTACCAGCCGTTCCAGCATGACGCCGTTGATGGCGCCGACAAGGGTCAACCCGGATTTGTAGGCCTTGTACATGCGGACCGCATCGCCGCCCACCGACGACGGTAGCGCCTGGTTAAAAAACGCGCCGATAAAATATATCTGGGTGGATTTCATGAATGACAGCACCGCTTCGATGGCGACCATGACGGCGCGCCAGCGAAACACACAGATCAGCGCTTGAGCGCCCATAACCAGCGTCGCCAGAACCAAATACATGGGGTCGGCGGCGCGCAGCTTTTCCCACGCGGCCTGCATATCGATGCTGCCAAGCAGATACCAGATCAGCCCGGCCGAAATCAGAAATTTGAGCGCCAGCAACAGATGTTTCTTGTTCATGGGGCCTGTTTATCTATCAGCAGGCCAGACAGGGCAAGGCTTAATAGCTGGCAGAAAGCCTGATCGGCTGGCGTTTCGCCCCCCAGGTGCCGGCCGGGCCGTCAAAAACCCCGGCGCAAGACTCGCCGCACCCGGTGCAGTGGCCGTCATCGGTCAGATTCCAGGTCGACAGCTCATACCAGTCGCGGCCTACAAGCGTTTCGCCGCACTGGTGGCAATAGGTGCTTTCGCCCTCAAAATCATGGACATTGCCCGTATAGGCGTAGCGCACCCCGTTTTCCATGGCGATGCGCCGGGCCATGCTTAGGGTGGCTTTCGGCGTCGCCGGGGTATCCATCATTTTCCAGTCGGGATGGAAGGCCGAGAAATGCATGGGCACGTCGGGGCCCAGATGCTCGACCACCCAGGCCGTCATCTCGTTCAATTCAGCCTCCGAATCATTCTCGCCCGGGATCAACAAGGTGGTGGTTTCGAACCATACATCGGTCTCGTGTTTCAGGTATTTGAGGGTATCGAGCACCGCCGCCAGCTCGCCGGAACACAGGCGCTTGTAGAAATCCTCGGTGAAACATTTCAGATCGACGTTGGCGGCATCCATATGTTCGAAGAACTCGGCCCGGGGCTCGGGGCAGACATAGCCTGCCGTGACGGCGACGTTTTTGATGCCGCGGGCGGTGCAGGCCTTAGCCACATCGACGGCGTATTCATGGAAGATGACCGGATCGTTATAGGTATAGGCGACGGAACGGGCGCCGGTTTTAACCGCCGCCTCGGCAATCATCTCCGGCGACGCCGCATCGAGCAGGCGATCAAATTCCCGCGACTTGCTGATGTCCCAGTTCTGGCAGAACTTGCAGGTCAGGTTACAGCCCGCCGTGCCGAAACTAAGAACAGGGGTTCCGGGAAGAAAGTGATTTAGGGGCTTTTTTTCGATGGGGTCGATGCAAAAACCGCTGGAGCGCCCGTATGTGGTCAGGACGATCTTGTCATCGACCGCGGCGCGCACAAAACACAGACCCCGCTGGCCGTTATGCAGTTTGCAAAACCGCGGGCACAGGTCGCACTGCACCCGCCCGTCGCCCAGCCCATGCCAGAATCGCCCGGGGTGGGTGGCGCCGAATGTTTCACGTGAAACAATATCTTCCATACCCCTTGAGGTAAGCCGCCCAAGGGGTTTCGTCAACGGGGGCTTTACAGGGGCGGGGCGCGGGATTACTTAAATTATATGACATTCATCAGACCACCGGCCGTGGCCGGAACGTTCTACCCCGGCGATGCGGGGGAATTGCAGCGGTCTGTCAGGCACTACCTGGACGCCGCCGCCACACCTGCTGCCACACCATCGCCGAAAGCCATCGTCGTGCCCCACGCCGGTTATGTTTATTCCGGCGCCCTGGCCGCCGCCGCGTTTGCCCGTATTGACACTGACGCCATCACCCGCGTCGTGCTGCTTGGGCCGTGCCACCGGGTGGCGCTGAACGGGCTCGCCTTGAGCAGTGCTGCCAGCTTCCACACGCCGCTCGGCGACATTGAACTGGATACGCAATTGGCGGCGCAGATCACCGGCCTGCCGCAGATGCAGGTGTTCGACGCCACCCACGAGCAGGAACATTCCCTGGAAGTGCAATTGCCGTTTTTGCAGGTGTTGCTGGATGAATTTACCCTGTTGCCGCTGGTCGTCGGTCAGGCCGCCCCCGATGCCGTCGCCGAAGTCCTCGACCGGGTGTGGGGCGGGCCGGAAACCCTGATCGTCATTTCCACCGACCTTACCCATTTCCTTGACTACCACAGCGCACAGACCGTGGATGCCGCCACCTGCAAGGCGGTCGAAAACCTCGACTCCGAGTCCATCGGCGACGATCAGGCGTGCGGGCGGATGCCCTTGAAAGGGCTGCTGACGCTGGCCAAAAATCGCGGCATGGCGGTCGAGACCATCGGCCTCTGCAATTCCGGCGATACCGCCGGGACAAAGGACCGGGTCGTCGGCTACGGGGCCTGGGCATTTTACGAGGCCACCCCATGACCGATGTCGAAGACGCCTTCGAAACGGCAACACGGGCCTTGCTGGCCAGCCACGGCGATGCCCTGCTCGAACTGGCCCGGGCTTCGCTGGTCCATGGCCTGGCCCATGGCGAACCGCTGCCCATCTCCGCCGAAGGCCTGCCGGCCGATCTGGCGGCGGACGGCGCCTGCTTCGTCACCCTTAAACTGGATGGTCAATTGCGCGGCTGCATCGGCTCGCCGGAGGCGCGGCGTCCGCTGGCCGTTGATGTGGCCGAGAACGCCTACGCCTCGGCCTTCCGTGATAACCGCTTCAAGCCCCTGACCACACGCGAGCTGGATGGCCTGAGCCTGTCAATTTCCGTACTCAGCCCCAAGGTCGAGATGACCATCACCGACGAGGTCGACCTGCTGCACCAATTGCGCCCCGGTATGGATGGCCTTATCATCGAGGACGGCGGACGGCGCGCCCTGTTCCTGCCGTCGGTGTGGCGACAGCTGGACAAGCCGCAACAATTCCTGGCCCATCTGAAGGCCAAGGCCGGCATCCCCGCCGATCATTTCTCGCCCGGCTTCAGGGCCTGGCGGTTCATTGCCGAGGAAATATACTTGAACAAGGTTGAGGCCTGAGCCATGAAAACATTTCTCTATGTACTGTTGGCAGCCCTGCTGGCGACCACATCTGCCGGGGCGACCACCGAGAAAACCTGGAACAAGGCCGAAATCTGGGTGAAAACCCCGGACGGAAGCTTTTTCAACAGCCACATGGATGATCTGCGCCTGCAGGCGCGCCTCAACGGCATGGCCAAAAAAATGCCGACGGTGGTGTTCTTCCACGACTGCGGCGCCAACCGCAAGATGGCCGGATGGCATTACGCACGGTTTCTGGCCCGCGCCGGGTTCGCCGTTATCCTGCCCGACAGCTTTGCCCGACCGGGCCGACCGGTAACTTGCGAGCACTGGCAGCAGACGCCCCTTGCCGGCGCCCCCGTGAACCAAGTCCACGCCCTGCGCCTGCAGGAAATCGCCTATGCCGCAGAGCAGGCAAAAACCCTGGCGTGGGTCGATACCGCTAACCTGTTCGTTATGGGCCATGGCGAGGGTGGCGACGCCGTCGCCGCTTTCGATAACGGCGCCTTCAAGGCGCGGGTTATCAGCGGCGCCCTGTGCCGGTGGGGGATCGGGGCCAAAAGCGGCTCGCCGGTCTTGTTCGTGGCCTCCCGGCAAGACCGCCTGTTGGCAGACCGGACCACCACGGGGTGCGCCGAACGGGCCGGCAAGACGGCATACCGCCAGATTCTTTTCCCCGGATTCCAACATGATACGTCGAGCCTTCCAGAGGCCCGGGCCGCCGTTATTGATTTCTTAAAGGCCGAGACCTTACGTTGAGTTGGGCTAAAAACAGGAATGATGGAGCAATGACGTGACCGTAAATATTTCGATCGCGCTGATGGAACAGATCGGCAATCTGGCCAAATCCGCCGGACGCGAAATCATGAAAGTTTATGAAAGTGATTTCAAGGTATACGAGAAGGACGATAAATCCCCGGTGACCGAAGCCGACACCATCGCCGAAACCCTGATCACCCGATCCATCCGCGAAGGTGTCACCGCCCAGTATCCGATCATCGGCGAAGAAGCCTTCGCCGCCGGCACGGCGCCGGACGCTGGCGACGGTCCGTTCTGGCTGATTGATGCGCTGGACGGCACCAAAAGTTTTGTCGCCAAAAGCGACGAGTTCACCGTCAACATCGCCCTGATTGAGGCCGGGCAGCCGGTCCTTGGCGTCGTCCACGCCCCTGCCTTGGGCGAGACATACTGGGGCAGCCGCAGCGGCGCATTCGCCGAAAGCGGCGGTGAGGTGGCGGCGCTGATCTCGTGCCGGATACCTGAAGAAGACGGCCTGGTCGTCATCGCCAGCCGCAACCACCGCACCCCCGAACTTGAAGCCTTCATTTCTGAATTGAATGTCAAAAGTGCGGCCAGCGTCGGCAGCTCTTTGAAATTTTGCCGCATCGCCAGTGGCGACGCCGACATCTACCCGCGTTTGGGCCGGACCATGGAATGGGATACCGCCGCCGGACACGCCGTGGTCATGGCGGCCGGTGGTTCGGTCTGCACCCTGGACGGCGATCCGCTGGCTTACGGCAAGGTCGGTTTCGAAAATCCGGACTTCGTGGTACGCGGCCTGGAGCCTGAAAATGTGTAGTCACAAATCAGTGATTTTCAAGTCTTGATCTTTCTTTTTTTGAGGCGCAACATATGCGTATGGTCACCGGGAAACCGGGCCATGCATTAGCCGCCGTAATCCTTTACGGTGACTGCAGCGCAGGGTCATTACCGCGGATGGTCCCGCCAAAAGCAGCAAGAGAGTAGCAAGGAGCCGTCGGCTGGTCCGGCGGCTCTTTTCGTAGTAGAACCGCTTCCATGAGCGACATCTTGCACCCCGCCAACGAACAATCCATCGCCGCCGCCGCCACGGCTTTGAACGAGGGTGGGCTGGTGGCGTTCCCGACCGAGACCGTTTATGGCCTGGGAGCCGACGCCACCAGTGATGGCGCCGTCGCCGCCGTATTCGCCGCCAAGGGCCGGCCCCGGTTCAATCCCCTGATCATCCACTTCGCCGATGCCGATGCGGCGCGCCGTGCCGTCATCTTCAATGATCACGCCGACACCCTGGCAAAGGCCTTGTGGCCCGGCGCCCTCACTCTCGTTTTGCCGCGCACCAAAGACTGCCCGGTGTCGCTGCTAGCCAGCGCCGGGCTCGACACCCTGGCCGTGCGGGTGCCCGATCACCAGGTTGCCCATGAATTTCTTAAAGCCTGTGGCAGCCCGGTTGCGGCACCGAGTGCCAATCCTTCGGGCCGGGTCAGCCCGACCACGGCGAACCACGTGCTGGAAAGCCTGGGCGAGGCTGTAACCATGATTCTGGACGGCGGCCCTTGCGCCGTCGGCCTGGAATCGACCGTCGTCGACGTAAGCGGCGAGGCCCCTGCCCTGCTCCGCACCGGCGGCATTACCCAAGGTGCCATCGAGGCGCTGATCGGACCGCTGCTGGTCGCCGGGTGCGACGACGCCGCGCCAAAATCCCCCGGCATGATGAGCCGCCACTACGCGCCGTCGATCCCCATCCGCATCAATGCCGAAACCGCCAATCCGGGCGAGGCGTTGCTCGGCTTCGGCCCAAACGCGCCGCGCCGCAGCCCCAACCTGAGCCGCAGTGGCGACCTGAACGAAGCGGCGGCCAACCTGTTCGCCATGATCCGCATGCTCGACCAGCCCGGCATGAGCGGCATCGCGGTCATGAAAATCCCTGACACCGGCCTTGGTATTGCTATAAATGACCGGCTGAGAAGGGCGGCATCAAAATCATGACCAAACATTCCCAAACCATCGACCACATCCGCGACGCCGTCGGTGAGGCGGGCTGGATCGGCCCCGACGATCCCGGCTTCGCCCCCTATGTTACCGAGCAACGAGGCCTGTTTCAGGGATCGTGCGCCGGTATCGTGCGCCCGGCCAGCACCGACGAGGTCGCCCGCGTCGTCACCTTATGCGCCGCCGCCGGCCTTGCCATCGTGCCGCAAGGCGGCAATACCGGACTGGTCGGCGGCGCCGTGCCCGACTTTCCAGACGGTGACGGCATCGTGCTGGCGACAGGACGCATGAACCGCATTCGCCACATCGATTCCCTGAACCGCACCATGACCGTCGAAGCCGGCGTCGTGCTGGCCGACATTCAGGCAGCGGCGACCGAGGCCGGGGCGCTGTTTCCCCTGAGCCTGGGGGCCGAGGGCAGTTGCCAGATCGGCGGCAATCTTTCGACCAATGCCGGCGGGGTCCAGGTGCTGCACTACGGCAACGCCCGCAATCTGGTGCTGGGGCTGGAAGTGGTGCTGCCCGACGGCCGGGTCTGGAACGGGCTTCGGGCTTTGCGCAAGGACAACACCGGGTATGATCTGAAACACCTGTTCATTGGCGCCGAAGGCACCCTCGGTATTATTACGGCGGCCGTGCTGAAACTGTTCTCGATCCCGGAGGCCCGGGAAACCGTTCTGTGTGCGGCCCCTGATGCGGCGGGCCTGCTGACCCTGTTCGGGCGCATGCAGGACGCCATGGGCGATAGCCTGACGGCGTTCGAAATCATGAATCGCTTCGCCGTAAGCATTACCTGCCGCCACATCGATGCCGCCCGCGACCCGTTTGCCGGCGCCCACGCCGAATATGCGTTGATCGAAGTTTCCGGCCCTGCGCTGGGCCAGAAAGAGCGACTGGAACGGGTGCTGGCCAAGGCCCTGGACGACGGCCTGATCGATGATGCGGTGATTGCCGCCAGCGACGCCCAGGCCAGCGAGCTGTGGGCGATCCGCGAAAATATTCCCGAGGCCCAGAAGCCTGAGGGCGGCTCGATCAAGCATGATATTTCGGTGCCGGTGTCGAAGGTATCGGAATTTTTAGGCAAAGCGACCGCCATGATGGAGGCCCAACTGCCCGGCATTCGCGTGTGCGCCTTTGGCCACGCCGGAGATGGCAATATCCACTTCAACCTGAGCCGCCCGGAAGCCATGGACACCGACGCCTATATGGAAAACCGCGGCCCCTTCAACCGGCTGATCCACGACCTGGCCATGGCCATGGACGGCAGCTTCAGCGCCGAACACGGGATCGGGAAAATGAAGGTCGGCGACCTGCACCGCTACAAGGAAGACGCCGAAATCGACCTGATGCGCAGCCTTAAGCGGGCGTTGGACCCCAAGGGGATCATGAACCCAGGCAAGGTGGTGGAGGTTGAATATGGCGAAAAGGCTGAAAAACCTTGATTTTTCAGTGTTTTTCACACATTTTGACGTCGATTCGACGAAACTGACCCTTCTTAAATATGACCCGCTTCGATAAATACATCCTTGGACAACTGACCGTCGGCATGATTTTCGTGACGACGGGGCTGACCTGTGTCATCTGGCTGACCCAATCGTTGAAATTTATCGAAATGATCGTCAACCGTGGCCTGACCACCGGTTCGTTCATTTATCTGACCATGCTGCTGCTGCCCAATTTCCTGTCAATTGTGCTGCCGATCGCCCTGTTTACCGTCGTCGTTTTCACCTATTCAAAAATGATCTCCGACCGGGAACTTGTGGTCATGCGGGCGACAGGCCTGAGTCAACTGTCGTTGGCCAGGCCGGCAATCATTCTGGCCATCGGTGTCATGGTATTGGGTTATCTGATTAATATTTTTCTGCTGCCCCAGTCCTACCGGATGTTCCGGGAAATGCAATGGGACATCCGCTACAGCTATTCCCATATCCTGCTACAGGAAGGCGCCTTCAACGAGGTCGCCAGGGGAATTACCGTCTATGTCAGGCAGCGCGATGCGGATGGCCAACTGCTTGGAATTCTTGTGCATGACGAACGTAATGGCAAGCAACCCTATACCCTTCTGGCCGAGCGGGGCGCTATGGTCGAGAGCGACCAGGGCTCACGGGTCATCATGTTTAACGGCAACCGACAGGAAATAGATGCCAATACCCAACAGCTTTCGATCCTTTACTTCGACCGCTATATCTTCGAGATGGAAGCAAGCAAGGCGGGCGGTGAAAGGCGTTTCCGCGAAGCCCGGGAAAGGACTGTTGCCGAACTTTTCAACCTGGAAAATGATCCGGATGTGGGCGAACGAAACTTCGGCAAATTCACCGTCGAAGCGCACAAGCGCCTGATTTCACCCTTGCTGTCATTCGCCTATACCCTGGTCGGGCTGGCCTTCCTGATCTCCGGCAGTTTCACCCGGCGCACCCAGACCCGGCGTATCGTCATGGCGGCAGTTTCGGTCGTCGCCCTTCAGGGCGCCATGCTGACCCTTGAAAACGCGACCGCCAAGAACCTGCCATTGGTGCCGCTGCTGTACGTACTGTCCTTCTTGCCTATGCTGGGCGGACTGATCGCCATGCATCACACGCCCAGAAAACCGTCGGGCAAAAAACTTCCGGCGACGGCTTAAAGAGCCGGCAGGGAAAACACCATGCGCCTTTCAACAACCATGTCCCTGTACATCGGACGGCAGTTTATCATAAATTTCACCGCCGTCTTTATGATCCTGCTGACCCTGATTCTGCTGGTCGACTCGATCGAACTTCTGCGCCGCGCCGCCTCAAAACCGGACGTTGATATTACGCTTGTCATTGAAATGGCTTTGCTCAAACTTCCCCACATGGGCCAGCAGCTTTTCCCGTTTGCGGTTTTATTCGGCGGCATGGCCGTGTTCTGGAAGCTGACGCGCAGTAATGAATTAGTTGTTTCACGAGCGGCCGGGGTGTCGGTGTGGCAATTTTTGATGCCGGTTCTATTTCTCGCCTTCAGCCTCGGGATTTTAAAAATCACACTCTTCAATCCGCTGTCATCGGCGATGCTGACCCGATTTGAAAGACTTGAATCAGTAGCCTTCAAGGGTCAGTCCAGCCTGCTCGCCATTTCCCAATCCGGTTTATGGCTGCGCCAGTCAAACGAAGAAGGCCAGTCGGTGGTTCATGCAAAAAGTGTTTTGCAGCAGGGCAGCGAAGTAATATTGAACAACGTCAACGTCTTCATCTACGAAGGGGCGGATAATTTTGTCAAACGCATTGACGCCGGGCGTGCCGACCTGGAAGACGGTTTCTGGCATATGCACGACGTATGGGTTCATACCCCCGACGAGGCATCCACCAACGAGGTGGAATTCTGGTTGGAGACGGATTTAACCTTAACTTCCATCCAGGATAATTTTGCGCGCCCGGAAACCATGTCATTTTGGGATTTACCCGACTTTATCGCCACACTGAAAGAATCCGGCTTTTCTGCCGTTCGCCACCGGCTTCACTGGCATTCCCTGCTGGCAACGCCGCTCCTGATGTGCGCCATGGTGCTGATCGCAGCCACATTCTCGCTTCGCCAGTCACGGCGCGGCGGCACCGTTTACGTTATCGGTGGTGGGGTAATGACCGGATTTCTGTTGTATTTTTTCTCCGATGTGGTTTTTGCCCTTGGGCTCTCCGACAGCATCCCGGTCACCCTTGCCGCCTGGACACCGTCTGGGGTGACAACGCTGCTTGGACTTGCCATGCTGCTACATCTTGAAGATGGTTAGGCGGATATGAAGCTTTCAGGATTAAAATTAGTCGCGTTGTTGCTGTCGTTTGCCGTTTTCGGCTTGAACGGCACAGGCGCTTGGGCGGCGCTGGAGCCGGCCCAAGATAGCATTCCCGTCGATGAAACCGATGAGATGCGGTTCAGTGCCGATGAAATGCAGCACGACCGTGACCTCGACATCATCACGGCGCGCGGCAACGTCAAGGTGTTTCACGGCGATAGCATCCTGACCGCCGATGTGGTCGTCTATAACAGGCGCCGCAATCTGGTCAGCGCTTCCGGTAACGTGACGCTGCTGGAGCCGACCGGCGACGTGGTGTTCGCCGAGTTCATGGAGCTGACCGGCGATATGAAAACTGGCATCATCCAGGATCTTAGGGCCGTACTCAGTGATAGTTCCCTGCTCGCGGCAAGCGGCGGACGCCGCACCGCGGGCAACCGCCTTAACATGCGCAATGCGGTTTATTCGCCGTGCAAACTTTGCGAAGATGACCCGACGCGGCCACCGCTATGGCAGATCAAGGCCGTCAGGGTTATTCACGACAAGGACCGCCAGACCGTCGAATATTCCGATGCCTGGCTGGAAGTCGCCGGGGTGCCGATAATATACACGCCATATCTTTCCCATCCAGATCCGACAGTAAAAAGGCGCAGCGGATTCCTGATTCCCACATTCGGAAGCTCGACTTCCCTGGGGGCCATGACCGCAACTCCTTATTTCTTGAATATCGCCAGCAACGCCGACGCCACACTCACGCCGATCTTCACCGACAAGGAAGGCGTGATCGTCCATACCGAATACCGGCACAGGTTCACCGAGGGTGTTTTCGACGCCAGAGGCTCCATAACCGACGCCACATCGGCTGCGGATTCCACCTATACGACGGAAACCGGGGTCGCTGGAATCAGGGGCCATATCGCGGCCAAGGGCCGGTTTGATTACGACGAAACCTGGCGCTGGGGCTTCGATCTCAACCGGGCTTCCGACGATACCTACATGTCGCGTTTCGGTTTTAATGGCGACAACACCTTGCCGACCTTGGGTAACTCCCTCGCCTCTCGCGGGTTTGTCGAAGGCTTCAGGAAACGTAACTATACCCATGTCGCCGTCACTGATTTTCAGGATTTACAAGAAGAAGACGACGGCAACACACCGTTGATTATGCCGCTTGTCGATTATAACCATGTCGGTGAACCGGACCAGTACGGCGGCCAAACGGTGCTCGACGTAAATTTCGTGTCCCTGTCGCGGGACCTGGGGAACGACATGCAGAGGTTGTCCCTCAGGGGAGGGTGGCAACTGCCCCATGTCACCACTGGCGGCAGCGTCTATAGTCTATCAACATCTCTCAACGGGGATTTTTACAATGTTAAAAATCTGGCCAGAAGCGGCGGCCAGGATGATTTCACGGGCGCCGCCTACCGATTGACCCCCCAGGCGGCGCTTGACTGGCGTTATCCTCTGGTCCGTGAAGAAGGAAATGTCTATCAGCTGTTCGAGCCGATCGCCGCCGCCGTCGTCAGTCCCTACGGTGGCAATCCGGACAAAATTCCGAACGAGGATAGTCGCAATTTCGAATTCGACGACACCAATCTTTTCAACACCAACCGCTTCTCGGGCATCGACCGCTTCGAGGGCGGCCCGCGCCTGAATTATGGCTTCAAGTGGGGCGTTTTCGGCCGCGAAGGAGGCAACACAACCCTGTTGCTGGGTCAGAGCTACCGCTATAAAGCGGATGATACCTTCGCCGCAGGTTCCGGGCTTGAGGATAATTTTTCCGATATCGTCGGGCGCATTCATGTTTCACCCGGAGAAGGCCTGAACATGTATTACCGGACCCGCCTTGATAAAGACACCTATGAGGTCAGGCGTAACGAGGTTGATTTGACTGCCGGCGGGCCCGCACTAAACCTGTCCACACGATATATTTTCTTCGACAGCGAGAACAACAGTGAATACCCGGGGCGCGAGGAAATCAGCAGCACTGTTTCATCCCAGTTCACCAGCACATGGCGAGGCAGCATTGGGGCGACACGGGATATGGCCGAACGGGATATGCGTAGTGCTAGTATGGGGTTGACTTACGAAGATGAATGTTTCGTCTTCTCATCAACCCTGTCGAGGGCATTTTTCCAGAACCGCGACCTCCACCCGGAAGATTCTATAATTTTCCGTATCGTATTCAAAACACTCGGTGAATTTTCATCTGACGTTAATGTCATCAATCCCAACAAACCCTGATAGCAACCCTATCCACTCAGATTGCCTGATCAACGCTTTTAGCAGTAATCTGGTCATTCATTGTGGAACTGAAAATCGGCAGTCAAATAAAATGTCATTAAGTTATTTTCGCAAAAGCATTGCGGCAGCCTTCATGCTTCTTGCCACATTTATACCACCGTTATTTGCCAATCACGCGATGGCGGAAACCCTTGGCATTGCCGCCATCGTCAACGATGAGGTCATCTCACTTTACGATCTCAACTCGCGAATAACGCTTCTGATCACATCGGCCAAGCAGCAAGACTCCACCGCTTTAAGAAAGCGTCTGGCAAGACAGGTCTTGAACCGGTTGATTGATGAAAAACTGAAGATGCAGGAAGCCAAGAAACTTGGCATCAATGTCGCCAAAAAGGACATGGAAAAGGCCTTTCGCGGCATGGAACGAAGAAACAAATTTCCAATAGGCGGCCTCGATAGTTTCCTCTCAAGCGTCGGCCTCCACAAGATGGTGCTGCTTGAGCAGATAGAGGCGGAAATAGCCTGGACGCGGGTCGTTAACCGGTCTTTTCGTCCAAGTATAGTGATCGGTGACGATGAAATAGACGAAATTGTTGCTGAAATCGTCGCTAGCAAAGGCAAGCCGGAATATCTGATGTCTGAAATATTTATTTCCGTCGACAAACCGGAGGCCATCGCTGAAGCCGAGGCCCTTGCGAACAGGCTGCTGGAACAACTTCGCGGCGGCGCCAGTTTCAGCGCCTTGGCCCAAAATTATTCACAAAGCGCCTCATCCGCCGTCGGTGGCGATATGGGCTGGGTGCACCAGGGACAACTGAGCAGAGAATTAAACATCGCCCTGCCAAAACTGGATAACAATGCCGTGTCGCCCCCGATCAGGACAATCGCTGGCCTATATATCCTGATGAAGCGGAATACCCGTATCGGCAAGGGCCTGGTTTCAGGCGATGAGAAGGTTAAATTGCATCAGGTTTTCCTTCCTCTTTCTGCTTCGGCGACCGAGCCTGAAATCGCCAGCCAGATGGAACTGGCCAGCACCATGGCTGAATCCGCGAACAACTGTACGGATATGGATAAACTGGGCAAGGAATCCGGATCACAGTTTTCTGGCGACCTGGGAGAGGTTAAAACGTCTTCCCTGCCGGAAGCGACACGCCAGATTGTCGATAAACTGAAAGTCAGCGAAGCCAGCGCACCGCAGCGTACTGACAACGGCGTCATCATTTTGATGGTCTGCGAAAGAACAGGTTCATCGGCCTTGCAATCCGTGCGTGAAGAAATAGAAAATCGGTTAATGAATGAACGCTTGGAGGTATCGGCCCGCAGTTTCATTCGCGACCTTCGCCGAACCGCTTTCGTGGACATCCGAATATGACCGCCCAGCGCCCCCTGCTCCCGGTGGCGCTTACAATGGGTGAGCCGGCGGGAATCGGCGGGGAAATAACGCTCAAAGCCTGGGGCCAACACACAGAAATGACGACGCCGTTTTTCGTTATTGGCGATGCCGGGCATCTGCAAAGATTGGCCGGCGATCTTGGCCTTAAAATCCAAGTTACGGCCATTGACCATGCGGCCGAGGCCGCAGATGTTTTCAACACCGCCCTGCCGGTCCTCAATCAACCGCTGGCATCGCCCAGCCTTGCCGGGAAATTGAACACCGACAATGGGGCCGCGGTCATGGGCTGGATAGAAAAGGCAGCAGGGCTGGCACAAGCGGGAAAGGTATCGGCCGTTGTCACCAACCCGATCCACAAGAAGTGCCTTTATGACGCCGGATTTACATTTCCAGGCCATACGGAATATCTGGCCGCCCTTTCCGGCATCAAAACACCGCCAGTGATGATGCTGGCCAGCCCGAAATTACGGGTCGTGCCGGTGACCATTCATGTGGGCCTGACTGCCGCCATCGCCGCCTTAAGCACCGAGTTGATCGTCACCATCGCCACCATCACCGCCGGCGCCCTGAAAACGGATTTCGGAATTAAGGCGCCAAGGCTGGCCATCGCCGGGCTCAACCCCCACGCCGGAGAAGGTGGCGCCATGGGCGCTGAAGAAGCCGCCATCATCACGCCGGCCATCGCCGCGTTGCTGGCCCGCGGCATCGATGCCACCGGCCCGTGGCCGCCGGACACCCTGTTTCATGACGCGGCGCGTCAAGGTTATGATGCTGCCATCTGCATGTATCACGACCAGGCGCTGATCCCGATCAAGACCCTGGACTTCGACGGTGCCGTCAATGTCACCCTCGGCCTGCCGTTCGTGCGCACATCGCCCGATCACGGCACGGCGCTGGATATCGCCGGCACCGGAAAGGCCTCGGCGGCAAGCCTGCTGGCGGCCCTTGAAATGGCGTCTAATATGGCAAAGCAGCGCGGATGCACATAATGGACTCGGACCAACTGCCGCCCCTGCGCGATGTTATCAAACGTTTCGGCCTGGATGCCCGCAAGAAGCTGGGCCAGCATTTCCTGCTTGACCTTAACCTGACCGCCCGCATCGCCCGCGCCGCCGGTGATTTGAAAAGCGGCACGGTGATTGAGGTCGGCCCCGGCCCCGGCGGCCTGACCCGGGCACTTTTAGAGGCCGGCTGCCCCCGCGTCATCGCCATAGAGCGCGACCCGCGCTGCGTCGAGGCGCTGGCCGAACTTGGCGCCGCTTACCCCGGCCGGCTCGAGATCATGGAGGCCGATGCCCTGGCTATCGACATTGCCGGTCTCGGGATGCGACCCCGGCGCATCGTCGCCAACCTGCCATATAATGTAGCGACGCCGTTGCTGATCGGATGGTTGCGCCAGATATCTGAAATCGACGGCCTGACATTGATGTTTCAAAAAGAGGTGGCCGATCGCCTGACCGCCGAGCCGAACTGCAAGGCCTATGGCCGGCTGTCGGTAATCACCCAATGGCTGTGCGATGTTCGGCCTGAATTTGACGTTGCCAGAACCGCCTTTACGCCACCGCCCAAGGTCGATAGCTCGGTGGTCACCCTGACCCCGCGCCCGGAACCATTGGGGGCTGCACGGATGAAAACCCTGGAGCAGGTGACAGCGACGGCCTTCGGCCAGCGCCGCAAGATGCTCAGGGCCAGCCTGAAGCCGCTGGGCATTGATCTGGAAAGTCTCGGTATCGATCCGACGGCCCGCGCCGAGACCCTGACCCCTGAACAGTTCTCGGCCATCGCCCGGGCGCTCGACGCTTAAAGCCCTACCCGCACATGTCGGCGATGATGGCGTGCAGGCCGATCTGGCGGTCGCGCTTCAGGCGCTCGGCGGCGAGGATGGTCTGGACCTTGGCAATGCTTTCTTCCAGATCATCGTTGAGGATGATGTAATCGTATTCCCGGTAATGGCTCATTTCATCGGCCGCCTTGGCCATGCGCTTTTTGACCACCTCCGCCGAATCCTGGGCCCGTTCGGTGAGGCGGCGTTCCAGTTCCGCCATGCTCGGCGGCAGGATAAAGACGCTGACCAGATCACCCTTGGCGTTGCCGCCCAGTTGCTGGGTGCCCTGCCAGTCCACATCGAACATCACATCCATGCCGACGCTTAAGGCTGCTTCGACCGGGGCCTTCGGGGTTCCGTAAAAATTATCGAACACTTGCGCGTGTTCCAGCATTTCACCATCGGCGACCATGCGGTCAAATTCCGCCTTGTCGATAAAGTAATAATCCGTGCCCTCCACTTCGCCGGGGCGGGGCTGGCGGGTCGTCGCCGACACCGACATGATCAGGCTGTCATGGCGTTCCAGCATGGCCCGGGAAATGGTCGACTTGCCGGCCCCCGACGGTGACGACAGCACGAACATTATGCCGCGTCGTTCAATTTCATTATTGCTGGTCATTCTATATTCTGCACCTGTTCCCGGAATTGCTCAATCTGCGCTTTCAGCTCCAGGCCGATGCGGGTCAGGTCCACATCACCGGATTTGGAGCACAGGGTATTGGCTTCGCGGTTAAACTCCTGACACAAAAAATCCAGTTTGCGGCCGATCGCCTCATCCACGGCCATCAGGTCGCGGGTGGCGGTGATATGGGCGGCCAGGCGGTCCAACTCCTCGGCAATATCGGCCTTGGTCATCAGCAAGGCCGCTTCCTGGGCGAGCCGTTCGGCGGGCAGCGCCGGAACGTCTTGCAGCAACGCCGCCACCTGTTCGGCGAGGCGTTTAGCGATGGCATCCGGGTGGGCGGCGGCCAGCTTGCCGGCTTCAAGGCACAGGGATTCGATGGTGTCGACCTGCTGGCCAAGAACCGCAGCCAGCTTGCCCCCTTCCTCGGCCCGCATGGCCTGTAGCGCCGTCAGCGCCTGATCCAGGCCGGTCAACAACGTCGCCTCAAGCTGGGCGCGGGCATCATCGGGCAGGGGTTCGTCGTTGGCTTCGATGACCCCCCTTAAAGACAACAACCCGTCCATGGACGGGGCCGCCAGGCCGGGAATTTTCTGCGTCAGTTCGGGCAATAGCTGGATGTAATGGTCAAGGGTTTCCTGATTGACCCGAAAGGCCCCCGCCGTCTTTACCCAGGTGACGGTGAGCGACGCCGAGACGTTGCCGCGGCGCAGCGCCTTCTTGATCCGCTCGCGGACCGGTTGCTCAAGCTGCTCCAGGCCACCGGGCAGGCGGCTGCGTACATCCAGCCCCTTGCCGTTGACGCTGCGCGCCTCCCACACCCAGGAGCAATGGGCGTCATAGCCCTCGGTGCGGGCGAAACCGGTCATCGAATGAATGGACATGGGGCAATTTATACCCTGCCCCGGCCCGTTTCACACTATAAAAGACCCATGAAAAGCCCCACTTCCATCCTCATTACCGGCGCGTCCAGCGGTATCGGCGCGGCGCTGGCGCTTGAATACGCAACGCCTGGCATTTTTCTGGCGATCAGTGGGCGCAACGCAGACCGGCTTGAGGCGGTCGCCGAGGCGGCCCGTGAAAAAGGCGCCGAGGTCGCCGCCGAGACCATCGACGTCACCGACATGATCGCCATGAAAGACTGGACCCGGCGCATGGATGACGCCCACCCCCTTGATCTGGTTATCGCCAACGCCGGAATTTCCGGCGGCGGCGATGCGCAATCAGAGGACGGCGACACCACCCGCGACATTTTTGCCGTCAACATGGCCGGCGTCCTCAACACCGTGCTGCCGATCATTGCCCCCATGCAGAAACGCCGGGCCGGGCAGATCGCCTTGATCAGTTCCCTGGCCGGTTTTACTGGCCTGCCCAGCGCGCCGGCCTATTCGGCCAGCAAGGTCATGGTCAAGGCGTGGGGCGAGGCGATCCGGGGGGGCCTGAAAAAAGATGGGATCACCGTATCGGTGGTCTGCCCCGGTTTCGTCAAAAGCCGCATCACCGATCAAAACACGTTCTCCATGCCGCTGCTGATGAGCGCCCCGAAAGCCGCCCGCATCATCCGCCGCAGGCTGCAAAGCGGGCGCGCCGTCATCGCCTTCCCGTGGCCCCTGGCCGCCGCGCTGTGGGTCATCGCCGTGCTGCCGCCGTGCTGGCGCCTGTGGATTTTGGGCCGGATGCCGGAGAAGGGCTAGGGGTCGTCTGGATTTCCGTATGCACGGGAATGACGATTCTGGAAAGGTAAACTTAACCCCCGGCAGCATCCCTGATCTTGCGCCATTTGGCGACGTTGCGGTTGTGCTCTTTCAGGGTTTTGGAAAATACATGGCCGCCGCTGCCGTCGGCGACGAAGTACAGGTCTTCGGTGGCCATGGGATTGAGCACGGCGGCGATGGCGTCGATGCCGGGATTGCAAATCGGCCCCGGCGGCAGCCCCTTGATCATGTAGGTATTATAAGGGTGCGGTTTTTTTAAATCATCGCGGTTCAGGCTTCGGCCCAGTGCCCCGGCGCCGCCGGTCAACCCGAACACCACGGTCGGATCCGATTGCAGGCGCATGCCGCGCTTCAAACGGTTGATGAACACCCCGGCGATGTGCGGGCGTTCGTTTGCAATGGCTGTTTCTTTTTCGACAATGGATGCCAGCACCAAGGCTTCTGCCGGTGTTTTGATCGGTGAATCCCCCGCCTTTTCGGCCCACAACCGGGCCAGGGTTTCGTCCATGGCCCCGGTCATGCGGCGAACCAGATCAAGGCGGCTGTCGCCGTAGGAATAATGATAGGTTTCGGGCAGCAGGGTGCCTTCCGCCGGCAGGGCGATGTCGCCGGTCATGCCGACGGCGTCGGAAATCAGCAACAGCGCCTCGGCCGACGTCAGGCCTTCGGGGATGGTCAGGCGGCGGGCCACCGGCTTGCCACTTTGCAGCACCGCCACCGCGCCACCGGCGCTGACGGCGGCGGGGAATGCGTATTCACCGGCCCGAAGCGCCGTGTCGGCTCCGCTCAGGCGCACGCCCAGGCGAAAAATAAGCGCATCGTCGATAACCCCCATCGTGACCAGAATATTGGCGATGCGTTCGACCCCGGCCCCGGACGGGATGACGACGATGGTTTCATGTGTCGATGGGCCGGGCCGCTGGTACTGACCGGCTCCCCACACGAATGCGCCGGCAGCGATAGAGCCGAGCGCCACAACCAAAATCAGAAAGCGTAAAAATTTGCGGGCCATGCCGCGAGTTTAGCTCAATCGTAGGCCTTGAACACCAGGGATGCGTTGGTGCCGCCAAAACCGAAGGAATTGGTCAGCGCCACACGCACCTTGCGCTCCTTGGCGACCAGCGGAACAAGGTCGATATCACAGCCCTCGTCCGGGTCTTCCAGATTAAGGGTCGGCGGTACGATGCCGTTCTTGATTGCCAGGATAGAGAAAATACTCTCGACCGCACCGGCCGCCCCCAGCAAATGCCCGATCGCCGATTTGGTCGATGACATGGAAATAT